>OGXX01000116.1_pt1 | contig 78181 bp, 81 predicted proteins | sample 1576301 | NCBI WGS metagenome assembly OGXX01 (sample SAMEA3541469, study PRJEB24748) | human gut metagenome | biome: human gut; feature: human-associated habitat; material: faeces | place: China | collected 2012
TCGCTAAAATCTTAAACATATCTCCGGCAGACCTGATTGGCTACCAGAAACCTGAAATCCAGCTGGACAGCCTGTCTGATGTAATTGCGGTTCTTTACCAATTAAACAAGAAGGCCGGTATCCGGTTCGAAATCGATGTCCAGCGCCCGCCCCACAGCGAAGAATGGTCCTGCTCCCTGAAATTCAAGGGAAATGACCACTCCGCAGAAATGAATGATTCCCTGTGCCTGATTTTGGAAGAGTTCCGGGACGAGCGTGAAAAGCTGGAAACCTATTGGACCGATCAAGAATCCTTTGACCGCTGGATTGAAAAAGAACTGGCTTACTACGCAGGTGCCAAGTTGCAGGACAAGGAAGTGGAAGTTCTCTCCGATTTGGAGCGCATTCAGCGGCGCAATGAACTGGATCGGCAGATGCTGGAGAAAATGAAAAAGGCCGCCGAAGAAAACGGCGACCAGAAATAACGGTGGGTGTTACATACCCCTGTCAAATTTAATTTGAAAACGCTGGGAGAAAGGAAGTTTGAGATTTTTTGAGATTACCCAACGGATATGGAAGCGTAAAGAAAATGTCCGGAAAGCGAAGAAGACCCTATGCAGTGAGTAAAACCGTAGGGTGGCATGTTAACCCAGAAACAGGCAAGTCCGTTCAAGAACAAATCACCATCGGCTATGCAGCAACCAGAGCAGAGGGGCTGCAAATGTTGGCAGAGTATAACAACAACCCCTTTGACATCAAGGCATCCAAAGCCACCTTCCAGGAGGTCTATGAACGCTGGTCAAAGGAGAAGTTTCCCACCATCTCCAAGTCAAATGTAAAAGGCTATGAGGCGTCCTATCGGGTGTGCGGAACACTTTACAACAAGGTGTTTCGGGATATTCGGCTGATGGACCTCCAATTTGTGGTGGACACCTGCGGGAAGAATTACCCCACCCTGAAAAAGCTCAAGGGGCTGTTCAACCAGCTGTACGCCTACGCCATGAAAAGCGACATCTGCAACAAGGATTACTCCGAGTTTGTGGATTTGAGCCGGTACAAGGATAAGAACCCCAACAAGCGTGACCGGAACAAATTCACAAAGGAGCAGATTGCCCGCCTGTGGGAGCTTACAGAGGACCCATACTATCAGATCGTGCTGATGCTGATCTACAACGGTTGCCGCATCTCGGAGTTCCTCGACTTGAAGAAGGAAAACGTACATCTGGAAGAACAATACTTTGATGTGATTGCCAGCAAAACCGAAAACGGCCTGCGGAAAGTTCCTATTGCCGACAAAGTGCTGCCATTCTACAAAGCGTGGTACGAAGGTTCTCAGTGTGAATATCTGCTCCACACGCCGGATCAAAAGCACTTTGATTACAGGAACTACTACGACAGTTACTTCACGCCCCTGATGGAGCAGCTTGGATATGACCAGACGCCGCACTGTACCCGGCACACCTGCATCTCCATGCTGACAGAGGCCCATGTAGACCAAACCATGATCAAGAAGATTGTGGGACACTCCGGTGCCATGACGCTCACTGAACGTGTCTATACCCACCTGGATATCGAAACACTGGTGGAGGCAATCAACAAGATCTAAACGGAAGAAGGAAAAGCCGTGCAGCACAAAAAAGCAGGAGATGCACTCCTTGCGGAATGATCTCCTGCTTCATAAGGCTTTTTTCGCTTGCGATTCTTGTTCCTTGTGTGCTCCTTGCTTGCTTCTTACGAAGCAAAACGGACCACTTTCGAGGACCACGCACAGCTCCAAAAGTACTGAATTTTCCTGCAAATCGACGTCGTGAGACGTACCGAGAAGTAGGGAAAATTAGCGCTTGGAGAACTGCGGAGCGCGACGAGCTGCTTTGAGACCGTATTTCTTTCTTTCCTTCATTCTGGGGTCGCGGGTCATGAAGCCGGCGGCCTTCAGAGAAGCGCGGTACTCAGGGTTCAGGGTGACCAGAGCGCGGGAAATGCCGTGGCGGATAGCGCCGGCCTGACCGGATACGCCGCCGCCGGCGACGGAGACGACAATGTCAACCTTGCCCAGCAGATCGGTGGTGACCAGAGGCTGACGGACGATCAGCTTCAGGGTGTCCAGACCGAAATACTCGTCGATGTCACGGCCGTTGACGATGATGGAACCGGTGCCGTTCTCGTAAACGCGAACACGGGCAACGGAGGACTTACGACGGCCGGTGCCGTAAAAATACTTCTTCTTGCTCTCGTACATTCTAAGTTACCTCCAAATTAGTCCAGATTCCAAACTTCGGGCTTCTGGGCAGCGTGGGGATGCTCGGCGCCCTTGTACAGGTGCAGACGGGTCAGAGCGTTCTTGCCCAGGGTGTTCTTGGGCAGCATGCCCTTGACGGCCAGCTCAACGGCGTAGTCGGAGCGGGCAGCCATCATGTCGCGGGCCTTGGTCTCCTTCAGACCGCCGATCCAGCCGGACACACGGTAGTACTTCTTCTGCTCGGCCTTCTTGCCGGTCAGAACAGCCTTGTCGGTGTTGATGATGATGACGTTATCGCCGCAGTCAACGTTGGGGGTGAAGTCGACCTTGTGCTTGCCGCGAAGCAGGTTAGCGGCGGCGACAGCGGTACGGCCCAGAGGCTTACCGGCAGCGTCGATCACATACCACTTGCGCTCCAGGGTCTCCTTTTTCAGCAGAGTAGTGGACATTATGATTTCCTCCAATTTGGATTAAAATATTTTGACATTCTCAGATGCCTGAAGTATAATGCCTTCAGGACGCTTGAACTTTATACCACATTAAAAATCAAATGTCAACAGCATTTTTGAGAAATTTTATGAAATACCGAATGATCTTCCAAATGCTCGAAAATAATCGCGAATGCTCTCGTTTTCTAACGTCCTATTTTAAGCGGATTTCGGAGGAAAAACAACTATGCAAAAGCTGATGGGACTGGTTCGGCGGTGCGTGGACGACTATCATATGATCGAGGCGGGCGACCGCATTGCCGTGGGCGTGTCCGGGGGAAAGGATTCTCTCGCGCTGCTCGTCCTGCTGGCGGGGCTGCGGGAATACTTTAATAAGCCCTACGAGCTGGAAGCGATCACCATTGATATGGGGCTGGGGATGGACTATTCTCAGGTCGCGGCGCTGTGCGAGCAGTGGAACGTGCCCTATACCGTGGTGAAAACGGAGATCGCGCCCATTATTTTTGACCACCGCAAGGAGAAGAATCCCTGCTCCATGTGCGCCAAAATGCGCCGGGGGGCGCTGAATCAGGCAATTCTGGACAAGGGCTTCAACAAGCTGGCGCTGGGACATCACTATGACGACGCGGTGGAGACGTTTCTCATGTCGCTGCTGTTCGAGGGGCGCATCAACTGCTTCCAGCCGGTGACGAACCTTGACAGGACGGGTATTGTGCAGATTCGCCCCATGCTGTACATTCACGAAAAGACGCTGGACAATTTCGCGGCGCGGATGAACCTGCCGGTGCTGCAAAACCGCTGCCCTGTGGACAAAATTACGAAGCGGGGAGAGGTCAAGCAGCTGATTTTCGAGCTGAGCAAGACCTATCCCGATCTGAAGGAGCGGATTTTCGGCGCCATGCAGCGGTATCCGCTGGCGGCTTGGGAGCCGAAGGGGCGGTATAAGCGGCCGAAGGACGAAGAATAAACCGTGATGGTATAAATCGCCTCCTTGTGGGAAAACTTTTCCATAAGGAGGCGGTAAATTATGGTAAAAGGCATTTCCCGTCAGGTGATCGTGGTGCATTCTCCCGACCCGAAGCTGTTTGAACAGGCGATTTTCATCCTCAAGGACAACGCGGTGGGGGAGGGGATCACCGACGAGGCGCTTTTGAAGGAAGCCCAAAAAGCCATCCACACCGGCGACCGGACGAAAAAGAGGCGGCACCTGTACCTTTACGGCGCGGTGTGGGCAGCGGGAGGCGCACTGCTGACGGGTCTGACTTGGCTGATTACAGTGCTGTTTTAAGGTTGCGTAACTGCTCGATTTGTGATACAATTCCCCATATTGCTGCGGGCGGCGGGGCGCCGCCCGAGGGAGATTTTCCCTGCGGATGAGGTGAGGGTATTGCGAATCGGAACGATCGAAGTGAAAAATCCCGTGTTCCTTGCGCCCATGGCCGGGGTCACGGACTGGGCTTTCCGCACCGTCTGCGCCGGGCTGGGGGCAGGCGTCACCGTGACGGAAATGGTGTCCTCCCGTGCGCTGGTGTACCGGGATCAGAAAAGCGCGAAGCTGCTCCGGAAAAATCCGGGCAGCGTCTGCGGCGCGCAGATTTTCGGCAACGACCCGGACACCATGGCAGAGGGAGCGCGGCTGGCGCTGGAAATTTCCGGCTGTGATTTTCTGGACATCAACATGGGCTGCCCCATGCCGAAGGTTGCGAACAACGGCGACGGTTGCGGCCTGATGCGCACGCCGGAGCTGGCGGGGAAGATCGTGGAAGCCGTAGTCAAAGCGGTGGACGTGCCCGTCACCGTCAAGTGCCGCCTTGGCTGGGACAAGGGCAGCATCAATGTGCTGGACTTTACCCGGCGCATGGAGGACAGCGGCGCGGCCATGGTGGCCGTTCACGGGCGCACCCGGAATATGCTCTACAGCGGCACCGCCGATTGGGACGCCATCCACAAGGTCAAGGAGCAGCTGGCCATCCCCGTCATTGCCAACGGCGATATCACCGGCGGCGAGGCGGCGGTGCGTTGCCTGAAACGAACCGGGGCGGATGGGGTGATGATCGGCCGGAGTGTGTTCGGCGACCCATGGATTTTTCAGGAGGTCAACGCCGCCCTTGCCGGAAAAGTTTATGCCGGACGCCCCTGTCTCAAAGACCGGGTGGCGGTGGCGGTGCGGCAATTCCAGCTTGCCGAGGAAGACCACGGCGAACACATAGCCTGTCTGGAAGCCCGGAAGCACTTTGCGTGGTACTTAAAGGGCGTTCCCCACAGCGGATACTATAAAAATCAGATCTCGTCCCTGACCACCATGGAGGATATTTACCGGGTGGCGAAGGACGTAGTGCGGGATTTAACGTAACGTCCATTTATTTCCATTGATAAAAAATCGGCCGCTTCATATTCTAACCCAAGAGGTGAGAATATGAAGCGGCTTTTGGCGTCCATATTGATCCTGCCCATGCTGGTGCTGCCGGTTCAGGCGGAGACCATTAAGTGGGTGGATTTTAACGTGCCCTATGAGTCCATGAAGTACGCGCTGGATCAGGACATTGCGACCTTTGAACAGGAAAAGCACATTTCGTGGATCGACACATTGGCGCTGGCGGCCTGCCGCACCGGGGGAAAGTGCGGGCCTGCTTCGGTGAAGCAGGCAGTTGCTGATTTGAAAAAGGACAAACAGCCGGAACAGCTGCTGGGCGACCTGTACAAATATTATGACTACTACCACCGGGCGTACACGGCTGCTCTGGGCGGTCTTGTGGGCAGCTACGCCATCGAAAAGGACGGGCAGTGGGCGGCGACCTACGGCCTGAAAGCGTTCTCGCCAATCGCGGCGGGGTACGGCTACAGCCATTGCGACGACTTCGGCGTGGCCCGTTCCTTTGGATTCCGGCGAAAGCATCTGGGCAACGATCTGATGGGCGCTCTGGGAACGCCCGTCGTGGCGGTGGAAGGCGGCGTGGTAGAGGCCATGGGCTGGAACCGGTACGGCGGCTGGCGGGTGGGAATCCGCAGCTTTGACAGCCGCCGCTACTATTATTACGCCCATTTGCAGAAGGATACGCCCTTTGCCCCGGGGCTTGCCGAGGGGGACATGGTGCAGGCGGGGGACGTCATCGGCTTCATGGGCAGAACCGGCTATTCCGACCGGGAAAATGTCAACAACATCGAGACGGTGCATCTGCATTTCGGTCTGGAACTGGTATTCGACGAGAGCCAGAAGGAATGTAATTCGGAGATATGGATCAATGTCTACGACATTGTCCGGCTGCTGTCCGGTCACAGGAGCAGCATTCAGCGGACAGAAAGCGGCTGGGGCAGGGTATATCCCTATCAGGATCTGGACTGGGAAGAATATCCCAAGGCGCTGCCATAAAAAACGGGATGCAGAGAGTTCTGCATCCCGCATATTTTGACGTTATTCCATCGTCAGATGGTTTTCCTCCAGCGCCTTCTGAATGGCGACCGCGAGGATGGGGGCGAAGACGAGGGCAACCACGGCATTGAACGCAGTGGCGGGGAGTTTGGCGACGACGGTAAGCAGCGCTGCGTCGGGGGTCAGACCCTTGATGAGCAGACCGCTGTAGAAATAGCTCTTGGCGAGGTACAGCACCGCGTAGGTCAGGGCTCCGGCCAGCGTGGCGAGAAGCGCCTTGACATAGCCGAATTTCTTTCCGCCCGCCCGGATGATGAGACCCGCGACGAGGCCGTAAGCACCCTTGGTCAGGAAGGTAATCCAGCACTCGGAGATGTACAGCGGGTTCATGATATCATAAATGGCGGAGCCGAGGCCGGAGGCCAGACCGCCCAGCCATGGGCCAAGCAGAATGCCGCTGAGGGCGCACATGATGTTGCCCAGATGGAAAGACGTGGTTCCCGCGATATCCAGAGGCAGGGTGACGCGAAGCGCGGAACCGGCTACAGTCAAAGCCGCCATCAGCGCCGCGAAAACGATTTTCCGTGTGGTCAGGGTATGTTTCTTTTCCATGGTGAATTACCTCCCAAATTGGTATGGAAACAGTATAGCAAGTTCTGGCTATAAATATAGTGCCAAATCTACGATATAAAATAAGGCCAGATACTTCCTATATAAAACATGGTCACGAAATACGAATGGATTTACCAAAATAAACTAAAAACCCCGAAAGCACTGTACAGAAAATGAAAAGGATGTTATAATGCCATCAGGTCAATTACGAAAGGGGAACTTTATCAATGAGACTGATTCGAGCCAAAGATTATAACGACGTGAGCCGCAAGGCCGCCAATATTATCGCTGCCCAGATTTATCTGAAGCCCGACTGCGTGCTGGGTCTGGCAACCGGCAGCAGCCCCGTGGGTACTTACAAGGAACTGATCGCCAAGTATGAAGCCGGCGATCTGGATTTCTCCCAGGTCAGAACCGTGAACCTGGACGAGTACGTGGGCCTGACCAAGGATCACGACCAGAGCTATGCTTACTTTATGCGCTCCAACCTGTTCGACCATGTGAACATCGATCAAAATAACTGCAACATCCCCAACGGCATGAACCCCGACGCCGAAGCGGAGTGCGCCCGGTACGATGCCGTCATCGACGCCTTCGGCGGCGCTGATCTCCAGCTGCTGGGCCTCGGCCCCAACGGCCACATCGGCTTCAACGAGCCTTCGGACGCTTTCGTCAAGGGTACCAACAAGGTGGCTCTGACCGCTTCCACCATCGACGCCAACGCCCGCTTCTTTGCTTCCCGGGACGACGTTCCCACCCACGCTTACACCATGGGCATCGGTTCCATCATGAAGGCAAAGCGCGTTCTGCTGGTGGTCAACGGCGAAAAGAAGGCACAGGCCGTGAAGGACTGCTTCTTTGGCCCCATCAAGCCTCAGGCGCCCGGCTCCATCCTCCAGCTGCACCCCGACTTCACACTGGTGGCGGACGAGGCTGCCCTGTCTCTGGTGAAGGATCTGCTGTAATCGTTAAATAGTTTGTCCCGGAACAGCTTGCCGTTCCGGGACGTTTCTTTGCATATTATACCGCAAAACAGGGTATCCTTTCCAGAGAAAGGGGCTTCTGATTATGGATTTTTTGAATTCGGAAACCAGGAAAAATCTGGTTCGTTCCTTCGCCGGGGAATCTCAGGCGCGAACCCGCTACACCGTCTACGCCGGGGTGGCGCGGAAGGAAAACTTCGAGTGGATTGCGAGAATTTTTGAGGAAACGGCGGCAAACGAAACCGTCCACGCGGAGGAATTCCTGGAAATGCTGAAACGCCTGGGCGGCTGCGCCGAAAACGTGGATTTGAGCGCCGGCTATCCCTTCCAGCTGGGAACCACGGCGGAAAATCTGGCCTACGCCGCCAACGGGGAAAAGGACGAGCATGATGACGTTTACCCCGGCTTCGCGGAAATGGCGCGGCGGGAGGGCTACAACGACGCGGCGCGTCTGTGGATGCAGATCGCCCGGATCGAGGGCGTCCACCACAACCAGTTTCAGTCTCTCGAGCAGCAGCTCACCAAGGGCGAGCTGACGGAAAAGCAGGAGCCGATCCGCTGGCGCTGTCTGAACTGCGGTTACACCTACGAGGGTATCCGCGCCTGCGACCCCTGTCCGGTCTGCGGCAAAAGCGCCGGATGGCAGGAGGGCGAGCTGGATAAAAAGGAAATGCGCACCTGAAATGTTTCCTGCCCCCTGAAAACGGGGGTTACATAGGATAATGTCAGAACTTTTGCAACTTCCTGTTTACAGATGCCGGGTTTGTGTGTTATGATATCGCGTAGTATCATAAGATAGCAGAGGTTACGCGCGATGGATTATATTGTATTGGATATGGAATGGAACCAGCCTTGGCCGGGGTCTCCTTCCTCCAAAAAGGTGCTGCCCGTGGACATCCGGGGGGAGATCATCCAGATCGGCGCCGTCCGGGTGTCGGAGGAGCAGTTCGTTCAGGATGAATTCCAGATCATGGTGAAGCCCAGGTATTACCGGCACCTGAACCGCCGGGTCAGCAAGCTCACCGGTATCAAGGAAGCCCGCCTGCGGGATGAGGGCGTGCCGTTCCCCGAGGCAATCGAAAAGTTCCGGGAATGGTGCGGCGATGACGTGGTGTTCCTCACATGGGGCTTTGACGATATCGGCATTCTGCGGGAAAATCTGCGGCTTTTCGGCCTGGACGAAAGGTTCACGGAGAAATGGTACAACGCCCAGATGATCTTCAACGCCCAGACCGACGGCTCTACCTCCCAGAAGGCGCTGAAAACCGCCATGGAAATGTTCAGCATCGAGGCGACCCGTCCTGCCCACGACGCCCTGGGCGACGCTTACCACACGGCGCTGATCTGCGCCATGCTGGACTTGAAGAAAGGCGCGCGGGAGTATGACGCGGCGCTGAAAAGCCACGAAAACGGCTTCCACGGCGCGGAGCTTCCCGGCTGCATCGCCCGGAAGGTATTTTACGACTATGCCGACAAGCGGGAGGCCCTGGCCGCCATGTCCGGGGAGGAGAACAAGTGTCCCGTCTGCGGCGGGCGAATGCTTGGCTCCCGGTGGTTTTCCCAGCCCGGACACCGGTATATGGACTTGGCTGCCTGCCCGGAGCATGGAAAATTCCTCATTCGGGTGCGGCTTTCCCAGCAGCCGGACGGCCTGACCCGTGTCAGCCGGCTGACCTATGAGGCCACCTCCGAAGCAGCGGAAGCCTACGCCCGCCGCGCGGAAAAAGCCGACCCGGAAGAAACGCCCCGTCCCCGCCGCCGGCGCAGAAGAAGCAGCGCCGCAAAGCAGGAAAGTAAGGAAGAATAACGAACAGGCGCACCCGCAAGGGTGCGCCTGAACATTTTCAAAATAACCATTTCACCGTCCACGACGCCATGAGAAAGCCGACAAAGTCCGCGAACAGCGCCGCCGGGAGGGTGTAGCGGGTCTTTTTGATGCCCGCCGCGCCAAAGTAGACGCTGATGGTGTAAAAGGTTGTCTCCGTGGAACCCAGCATCACCGCTGCCGTGCGGCCGATTTGAGAATCAACGCCGTACTGCGCCATCAGTTCTGCCCCCACCGCAAGGGCGGCGCTGCCGCTGATGGGGCGGATGAGCACGAGCATGGCAGTCTCCGGCGGAATGCCGAAGAAGGAAAAGACCGGGGCAAAGAAATCGCTCAGAAGCGCCACCGCCCCGGAAGCCCGGAGCATGTGAACCGCTGTCAGCAGCAGAACCAGCGCCGGAAGAATGGTCACAAGGAGTTTCAGCCCGTCCGCGCCGCCCTGAAGGAGAAGGTCGTAGGCGTTTTCCCGCTTCCCGAGAGCCAGCGCCGCCGCCAGAAACAGAAGCACCGGAACAATGTAATCCGTCATTTCCGCCAGACCTTTCCCAGTACCCACGCCGCCGTGACCCCCAGTCCGGCAGAGCACAGGCTTGTGACCCACACTGCCGGGAGAATATCAAAGGGGGTCGCGCATCCCAAGGCGCTGCGGACAGCCGCCACATTCGCCGGGATCAGCTGGATGGAGGCGGTGTTCAGCACGATCAGACGGCAAAGCTCGTCCGTGGCGGTGCCGCCACGCTTCATCCGCTGCGCCGCCTGAATGCCCATGGGCGTGGCGGCGTTGCCGAGGCCGAGAAAATTCGCACAGATGTTGGCGCTCAGACTTTCCGCGAGGGCAGCGTCCTCCTTTGTGCTGGGAAACACCCGGTGCAGCAGGGGGCGCAGAAGCCGGGAGAGCATCCGGGTGATTCCGGCGTGCTCCATCAGCCGCCCCGCGCCCGTCCACCGGCACAGGCTCCCCGCCATGGACAGGGCAAGCTGTATCCCGGCCTGTGCGCCGCTGACCGTGGCCGCCGCCATCGCGCTGCCGTTGCCCAGAACCAGCGCACAGAGAATGCTTATCAGAACGATGCCCGTCCATATCCAGCTCATGACCATGCGCATTCCTCCTTTAAGGAATCTCTGAATCAATCGTCTTCGGCTGGCGGCGAATCTTTTGCCCCATCCGTGCAGTTCTGAAAGCGGGAAATATTGCGCAGCCGTTGCCAGCGTAAGCTGGCTTACGGATGCGGCATACCCCTTGCGGGTACATACAGTATTCCTCCGCTTCCAGAACTTTCGGCTGAGCCAAAATCTTCTGCCGCCAGCTCTTGCCGATTGAATCAGAGCTTCCTTGAGGCATGGTATGCAGATAAGAAATGGAAAAGAATGGAAATGTTTCGACAAAAATTTCAGTTTGTTGTAAAAAGTATTTGACTATAGTAAATAAAATTAGTATAATGATAATGCAAATAAGCCGCTGGAAAACGAAGGAAGGGAGCTGACCGCAATGAAGTCTACGGGCATTATCCGAAAGGTAGATGAGCTTGGCAGAATCGTCCTGCCGATTGAGCTGCGGCGGACGATGGATATTGAGGAGCGGGACAGGGTCGAGATCTATCTGGAGGGAGATCTGATTATTGTCCGTAAGTTTGAGCAGACCTGTCTGTTCTGCGGCACAGCGCGGAATCTGATTGCTTTTAAGGAGAAAAGCGTATGCAGGGACTGCATCCGCGCACTCAACAAAAAAGCCGACGATTAAAAGAAGAGCCTCATATGCACAGACAGCGGAAGCACCGAACATACGGTGTTTCCGCTGTTTGCCGAAAATCAGCAGGAATAGAAAAGTATACATGCTCCGATTCTGCGCGCTCCATCCGGATACCGAACGTGGAAGAAGCAGCGCTGACGGAGCAATTAGGAGAGACAGAGCCGGGAAAGTCTGCCTTATCCTTTCACCGCACCGGCAGTCATACCCTCAATAATAAACCTCTGGAAAAATGCGTAAAAGACCAATTGAGGCAAAATGATCAGCACTGCCGCAGCAATCATACCGCTGTAGTCCATGCTATAGGTTCCCCGGAACATGGAAGCCCCCAAAGAAACCGTCATTTTATTGATATTCATTATTAAAGTTTTAAGGATATTCCTATGGGTAAAATAAACTTGAAAAACAAATAAGTTTTTAAATATTTTAAAATTTTAGGAGGAATAAAATGTCATTTGAATTAGTAAAATTGAATTATGCTTATGATGCACTAGAACCTGTAATAGATAAAGAAACTATGGAAATTCATCATAGCAAACATCATCAAGCTTATGTAAATAACTTAAATAACTTAATTAAAGATACAGTGTTTGAAGAAGCTTCATTAGAAGAAATTTTAACACATTTAGAACATGCTCCGGAAGAAAAAAAGAACGGAATTAGAAATAATGTAGGTGGAGTTTTCAATCATAATCTATTCTGGGAAAGCATGATTCCAGGTGGATCAAAAGAACCTATTGGAGAAGTTGCTAAAAAAATTAATGAAAAATTTGGAAACTTTGAAACTTTTAAAGAAGAGTTCAACAAAAAAGGTGCAGGACAATTTGGTTCAGGTTGGGTATGGTTAGTATCTGATAAAGAAGGAAATATCGAAATAATTGCAACTCCTAACCAAGATTGCCCAATTTCTTGTGGAAAAGTTATTCTTTTAGGAAATGATGTTTGGGAACATGCTTATTATTTAAAATACCAAAACAGAAGAGCTGAATACCTAAAAGAATGGTGGAAAGTTGTAAACTGGGATATAGTTGAAGCAAGATACCAAAAAAGAAATCCTGAATCTTGTGGCTGTGGCTGTGGTTGTGGATGTTAATTAAAATATTAAGAGATTTCAAACGAAATCTCTTTTTTTATTGTACAATAACAGGTTTCCGCATTTCCTCTCAATGTGAAATATCGTAGAAGGATGAGGTTCTTCTATACAAAAATAGCCGACTTGAAATTAAGTCGGCTAACATTTTATAAACTTTCAATCCAATTTTTAATTATTTCATCATTATCTTTAATGTCAAATCTTCTTCCTTCTTTTAGAACTGAACCCTTACAGGAATTTTTCAATTCTTCGCTAGTATTTCCCATTAAACTTTCTCCTGAAGTCGCAAAAGGAATAATAGTTTTTCCTGTTAAATTATAACTTTCTAAAAAAGTATTTATGATTGTAGGTGCAACATACCACCAAATAGGAAATCCTACATAGATAGTATCATAGTCATCAATATTATTAATCTTGTTTGCTATTTCAGGTCTAAATGATTTGTTTTTCATTTCGATACTGCTACGACTATTTTCATTCATCCAGTTTAAATCTTCATCTGTGTAAATTTCCTTAGGCACAATTTCGTGTAAATCCGCTCCTGCAATTTTTGAAATTCTTTCTGCAAGTTTTTTTGTTACTCCACTTGCACTGAAATATGCAACTAATTTTCTACTCATAACCAGTACCTCCTATCTCCTATTTATTCAATATTTCCTTGATATCATTGATGATTAAATCTTTTGAAATTCCATTTTCAAGGAGTAATTTTTCTGCAACAACTCTATCCGGAAAATTCTTTTTAATCCCATAATTCTTAACCTTTAAATCGGATGTTCCAAAAAATCTTGAAATTTTTTCTCCAAAACCTCCATCTATAGCTCCATCTTCTAAAGTTATTACCAATTTATGATTTTCTTTTAATTCTTCAAGCAATTCTTCATCCAATCCTGTAATGAATCTTGGATTTATCAAAGTAATGTCTCCCAATTCATCTGCAATTTCTTTTCCAAGTTTATAGAAATTACCAAGAGCAATTATGGCCACATCTTTTCCCTTTTTTGTAACTTTGTATTTATTTAAAATAGAATAATCCGTTTTGTCTTCTTCTCCTGTTGATACTAAATCTAATGCAGGGACTCTTATTGCAACAGGATGTTCATTTTGATTTAATCCCCACTCCATCATCTTTAAATGTTCTTCTTTATTTGTAGGAGCAAGGTAAACCAAGTTTGGAATATTTGAAATCATCGGTATATCAAAAATTCCAAGATGAGTCACATCATTTGCTCTATAAACAGACGCATAATAAACTAATATCAATGCAGGATTATTATTTAGACACAAGTCTTGAGAAAGTTGGTCATAAGTCCTTTGGATAAATGAACTACATACACAAAAAACAGGTTTTGCACCATTTTTTGCAAGTCCTGAAGACATAGCTACTGCATGTTCCTCTGCAATTCCAACATCGATATATTGTTTGCCCATTTTTTCCCTAACTTCTTTTGACAATTCAAAATCTCCAGGTGTTCCCGCAGTCAAAACAGCAACAGTTTTATCATTTTTAACTGAATTTATCAAAAAGTCTAAAGTTATAGAACTATAATCTTCGTCTTTTTGTCCACTTTTATTTCTCTTAAATTCTCCTGTTTCAATATCAAAAGGTGCTCCAAAATGAAAATCTTCTTTATTTATTTCTGCAGGTTTGAATCCGTTACCTTTATTTGTCGAAAGATGAACAACTATAGGTTTGCCAATGTTCTTCACGGACTTAAATGCTGAAATCAGTTCTTCAATATCATTTCCTTCATCAACATAGATATAATTAAGTCCCATGGCTTTAAAAATATTATTTTCAGCTTTTCCTTTTGTTTTTCTGAGTTCAAAAAGATTCTTGTAAATACCTCCATGATTTTCAGCAATGGATTGATTATTATCATTTATAACTACAATCATGTTACTATCAAGTTCAAAAACATTATTAAGTCCTTCATAAGCTTCTCCTCCACTTAAAGAACCATCTCCTATAACTGCAATAATATTTTCGTTATCTCCTTTTAAATTTCTAGCTTTTGCAAGACCGCATGCAAGACTTATTGAAGTTGAAGTATGCCCGATAGTAAAGAAATCATGTTCACTTTCTTTAGGAGAAGTATATCCCGTAACTGAACTATATTTTTCAGGAATCATAAATGCATCTTTTCTTCCTGTCAACATTTTGTGAACATAAGTTTGATGAGATACATCAAAAACAATCTTATCTTTTGGAGAGTCAAAAACATAATGAAGTGCAACTGTAAATTCCAATGATCCAAGATTAGGACCTATATGTCCCCCCTTTTCGCTAAGTCTTTTTAGCAAATGTGCTCTAAGCTCCACAATTAACTCTTTTAATTCATCAATAGATAATTTTTTTATATCTTTTGGTGAATTGATTTTTTCTAAATACATAATATCTCCTCCTTTTATGTAAAATTTCTACTTCAATTTATTAAATTATACCCCTAATAAACAAAATATTCAATAGTTTAAAAATTTTTAAATTGTGTTAAAATATAAATATAGAAAAAATTAGGAGAAAAAATATGAAATTTGCTTATATATTTTTTAATGGAAAACTTTTAGGAAATGTAGAATATTTTAAAAATTTCTTTATGCAAAATATAGGTGATATATTCTGTGCAGACGGAGGAGCCAATCTTTGCTATGAATTAAATTTAATTCCAAATGAAATTTGGGGAGATTTAGATTCAATTAATAAAGATATTTTAAATTTTTATGAGAAAAAAAATGTAATTATAAAAAAATTCCCTGAAGATAAAAATTTTACAGATTCTGAATTAATTTTAAATTACGTTAAAGATAAAACTTACGATAAAATATATTGTATTGGAGCATTTGGAGGAGATATAGCTCATGAACTTACAAATATTAATTTAATGTTTAAATATGATAATTTATATTTCTTAAAAGAAAATGAAATGCTATTTAAGATAGAAAAAAATTTTGAATTTAACAATCTATCAAATACAAAAATTTCATTTATACCATTTTCAGAAGAAATAAAAAATTTAACATTATTCGGTTTTAAATATAATATTGATAATATTACTCTTAAAAAAGGAGATTCTCTTTGTATGAGTAATATTATAGAATCAAATTTTGCAAAAATAACTCTTGAAAAAGGAAAAATTTTATGTGTAATTAAAACCTTAATCTGATACCATTTTTTATATTAATTTTGGTGCTTTCTCTAGTATCAAAAATATATTATACTGTTTATGTAAAATTTATTTAAGGAGAAAGTATTATTATGAAAAAGAAAGATTTAACGCAAAATTTTGTAGGTGGAGTTATAATGGATGTTACTACACCCGAACAAGCAAAGATAGCTGAAAAAGCGGGAGCTGTTGCAGTAATGGCTTTAGAAAGAATCCCTGCTGATATTCGTGTTGCCGGAGGGGTTTCAAGAATGAGTGACCCTGCAATGATTAAAAGTATAATGAAATCTGTTTCAATTCCTGTTATGGCAAAATGTAGAATTGGACATTTTGTTGAAGCTCAAATTTTACAAGAAATTGGAATAGATTATATTGATGAAAGTGAAGTGTTATCTCCTGCAGATAATATTCATCATGTAGATAAAACAACATTCGATACACCTTTTGTATGTGGTGCAAGAGATTTAGGAGAGGCTTTAAGACGTATTCAAGAAGGTGCAAGAATGATTCGTACAAAAGGAGAAGCAGGTACGGGAGATGTTGTTCAAGCTGTTTCACATATGAGAAAAATTCAAGGTGAAATTCGTCAAGTAACTGCAATGGCAGAAGATGAATTATTTGAAAAAGCAAAAGAATTTAAAGTTCCTTATGAATTATTAAAATATGTTCACAAAAACGGAAAACTTCCTGTTGTAAATTTTTCAGCCGGAGGAGTTGCAACTCCTGCAGATGCAGCTCTTATGCGACAATTAGGAGCTGAAGGAGTTTTTGTAGGTTCAGGAATTTTTAAATCAGGAAATCCTGAACAAAGAGCAAAGGCAATTGTTGAAGCTGTTAAACATTATAATAATCCTAAAATTATTGCAAAAGTTTCTGAAAATCTTGGAGAAGCTATGGTTGGAATAAATGAAAATGAAATTGAAATAATAATGGCTGAAAGAGGAATTTAATATATTCAACTTTTATTGTTGTTTATCTTTTGATATTTATTATTAAATATGTTTACTTTTTATTTTTTTTGGAGTATAATATACTTGTAGCATAGATGAAAATGTTACGCAATTTATGCAAACTATTATATTTTGAAAGGAGATTTTATTATGGCTTGTACTACAATTTTAGTCGGAAAAAACGTTACTTTTGATGGATCAACAATGGTTGCTCGTAATGAGGACTCTCCATCTGGTCAATTTTCCGAAAAAAAATTCATAGTTGTTCAACCTAACGAACAACCAATAAAATATAAATCAGTTTTATCTCATGTTGAAATTGATTTACCTACTAATCCTATGCGTTATACTTGTATGCCTAATGCAGTTGATGAATCAGGAGTTTGGGGTGCTTGTGGTGTTAATGAGTTAAATATTTCTATGACTGCAACAGAAACTCTAACTTCAAATGAAAGAGTTTTGGGTGCTGATCCTCTTGTAAATTTCATTCCTGCTGTTGGAAAAGAAGGAGACAAAGATTATGTTCCTGAAAAAGTTGGCGGAATTGGTGAAGAAGACATGGTTACTTTAGTTTTACCATATATCAAATCTGCTCGTGAAGGAGTAATCAGACTTGGAGAAATTTTAGAAAAATACGGCACTTATGAAATGAACGGTATAGCTTTTCAAGATGTAAATGAAATTTGGTGGTTAGAAACTATCGGAGGCCATCATTGGATTGCAAGACGTGTTCCTGATGATTGTTATGTAATTATGCCAAATCAACTTGGAATTGATTATTTTGATTTGGAAGATGCTTTCGGTGAACAAAAAGAATATATGTGTTCTTCAGATTTAAAAGAATTTATAAATAGATACCATTTAGATCTTTCTATTGATGGAAGTCTAAATCCTAGAGATGCTTTTGGTAGTCATTCAGATGCAGATCATACTTATAATACACCTCGTGCTTGGGTATTACAAAGATATTTTAATCCACTTACAAATTATTGGGATGGAATGGATGCAGATTATGTTCCTGAATCAGATTATATTCCATGGTGTAGAACTCCGGACAAAAAAATAACTGTTGAAGATATCAAATATGCACTTTCTAATCATTTCCAAGGAACTCCTTATGATCCTTATGGAAAATTCTCAAATGAAAGAGGAAAATTCAGACCAATTGGAATTAACAGAAATAACTTCTTGGGACTTGTACAAATAAGACCTGATATGCCTGAAGAAATTAGAAGTATTGAATGGCTTGCACTTGGTTCAAATGTATTTAATGCAATGATTCCTTTCTATGTAAATATAGATAAGACACCTGAATATCTTGCAAACACTACTAAAGAACTTACAACAGAAGATTTCTATTGGTCAAATCGTCTGGTCGCAGCTTTGGCAGATGCTCATTTTGCATCTTGTAGTTCACATATTGAACGTTACCAATTGGCTATTCAATCAAAATGCACTGAAATCATAAATAAGTATGATAATGAATTTTTAGGTGGAAAAGTTGCAAAAGAAAAAGTCGTTAAATTCTGCGAAAATGCAAATGAAGAAATTGCAACAGAATTAAGAAAACAAACAATTGATTTATTAGGCAAAGTTCTTTACACAGCAAGCTGTGAAATGAAAAATGGTTTTTCAAGATCTGATGCTTAAAAAATTAAAATTTAAAGGGAGCTTTATTTTGCTCCCTTTTTCTTTTTCCCACTTTTTTTTACTTCCTGTTTTTCTTCTATTCTTTTATTTTTAAAAAAATCAAAAACACTTAATAATTTTAAAATTAAAATCATAATAATTAATACTTTTTCAAAAGTTCTCGCCTTAAAAAAGATTAACATTAAAATACAGATAAAAACAATCAAAATATTTATAATTAAATTAAATTTTTTATTCGTCAAAATGCTCATAGTATCCCCTCATCCATTAGAAATCAAAGAAAGTATATCATTTTATTATATCGTTGTCAATTTTGGGATAATTTACAATATATTTAATATCGTGTATAATATTTGTATTAAATATATTTGGAGGTTTTTATGGATAGAAATTATGTTAAAAATTTACTTGAAGAGTTATTAAACATCTACAGTCCTACCGGAGACACTGAAAACGCAATTTGTTTTATGGAAAAAAAGTTTAAGGAATTGAACATTCCTTGTAGAAGAACTAATAAGAACGCTCTTATAGCTACAATAGAAGGTGAAGAAAAAGAAGCTATAACTTTTTCAGGTCATGTTGATACTTTAGGTTTAATGGTTAAGGAAATAAAAGCGAATGGACGTCTAGCTTTTAGCTTAGTTGGTGGTTTTTCTCCAACAAGTGTTGAAACTGAAAATGTATTTATCAAAACTTATAACGGAAAATTAATTCCGGGAACTGCTCTATATAATGAAGCGTCAGTTCACGTTTATGATACTACGACTACCGGTCAACGCTCAATAAAAAATATGGAAATCAGAATTGATGAAGATGTTAAAACTGCTGAAGATGTTAGAAAGCTTGGAATTTCTGTTGGAGATTTTATCTGTTTAGATCCAAGATGTAGAATTTATGACTCAGGTTTTATCAAATCAAGACATTTAGATGATAAGGCTTGTATAGCTGCAATGATGGGACTTGCAAAATATTTAGTTGAAAACAAAATCAAACCGAAAAATACAATTAATTTCTTCATAAGTAATTATGAAGAAATTGGTCATGGTTCAAGTTTTGTTCCTGAAAATACTGTTGAATTCTTTGCCGTAGATATGGCGGCTCCGGGAGTTGGACAAGAATCCGATGAAAAAGCTGTAACAATATGTGCAATGGATTCTACAACACCTTATGATTTAGGAATGAGAAATAAATTAAGAAAAATTGCTGAAGAAAAGAAAATTGATTATAGAATAGATATTTATCCACATTATGGATCAGATGCAACTGCTGCACTTAGAGCAGGACATGATATTCGTTGTGCATTAATCGGTCCAGGAGTTGATGCTAGCCACAGTTATGAAAGAACTCATATTTTAGGTATCGAAAATACTTATAAATTAATGTTGGAATATTTATTAGATAAATAAATTTTAATTTTAAAAGGCATAGATTTTGAAAATCTATGCCTTACTTTTTTAATCAGCTTTTACATCTGTCCAGATATTATCATATTCTTTTATAAAGTCTGATGGATCTTTGAATACTTCCATTTTTTTGAAATACTCATCATCAATTTTTGTTACAGATTTTACTAATTCATTCTCATTAATAACTTCTTGATTAGGAACTGCATAATATGTGTAGTTCATATTTTTCGAAAGAATATCTTTTCTAATTAAAAAATCTATCAACTTATGAGCATTTTCTTTATTTTTTGAATTTTTTAAAATTACCATTGAATCAAACCAAAGATTTGTCCCCTCTTTAGGTTTTACATATTCAAACTTCTCATCTGCATCTAACAATTCTGTTGCATCTCCAGAGTACATCACAGCAATTGCAGCATTTTCAGCTAACATATTATCTTTTGCTTCATCAACAAGATATGCAAGTATTGATTTTTTTTGTTTAATTAAATCTTTCTTGGCAATTTCTAATTCTTCTTTATTTCTTGAATTCATCGAAAAACCATTTTTTAAAAGTGCTGCTGCAAAACTATCTCTTGAACTATCCAGCATAACAATTTTATCTTTATGCTTTTCATCCCATAAATCAGCCCAAGAAGTAATCTCTCCATCAACTAAATTTTTATTATATAAAATACCCAATGTTCCCCAGTACAAAGGAATGGAATATTTTGACTCAGGATCATAGCTCTTATTTAAAAATTTTACATCTATATTCTTATAATTTGAAAGCTTACTTTTATCAATTGGTTCAAGCATATCTTCCTTAATCATCTTTTCAATCATATAATCTGAAGGAACAACTATATCATAATTACTTCCACCTTGTTTTATCTTCAAGTACATATCTTCGTTAGTAACAAAGGTTTCATAATTTACTTTAATTCCGGTTTCTCTTGTGAATTCATCTAAAACTTCTTTATCTATATACTCTCCCCAATTATACATATTAACAACATTACCTTCTCTTTTACTACAAGAAGATAGTAAAAAAATCATACAAAATGAAAAAAGTACATTCAAAAATATATTTTTTTTAGTCATATAAAATACCATCCTCACTTTTCTTATTTATTATTAGTAAAAGAACTAACATTGCAATAAACATCAATGTTGAAAGAGCATTTATTGATGGATTTATTCCTTTTCTTGCCATAGAGTATATTTGTGTACTTAAGTTTACAACACCATTTCCACTATTAAAATATGCTATAACGAAATCATCTAATGAAAGAGTAAACGCAAGTAATGCTCCAGCAAATACTCCTTGCTTAATTTCTGGTAAAATAACCTTTCTCAAAGCATAAAAAGGTGTTGCCCCTAAATCCATGGCTGCCTCAGGTAAAAATTTATTCATATGTTTCATCTTTGGATAAACAGAAAGTATTACATAAGGCGTCGCAAGTACGATATGTGAAGCAAGCAAAGTCAAAAATCCATAATCGATATTAAAAACTTTATATAAAACCATTAATGAAATAGCTATTACTATATCCGGATTTAAAACTGGAATGTAATTCAAATTTAAAACTACAAACTTTTCACTTTTTTTCATATAATATATCCCGATAGCTGCAACGGTACCTATAAAAGTTGCAATTACCGTAGTTAGAACAGCAATCAGTATTGTATAATATAGAGCTCTCAAGACCTCTTTATCATTAAATAATTCAACATACCATTTAAAAGTGATTCCTGTAAAAGAGCCTCGGAGTTTTGAATCATTGAATGAATAAAGTATAAGCACAAAAATTGGTGCATATATAAATATGAATACTAATAAAATATATAATTTTTTTAACTTATTTTCCATTTTCCACCTCTTTTGAATACTCCGGATCAAACTTATTCATAACGAAAAGTGAAACCAAAATCATAACTAAAAGTACCATACTCATTGCAGAACCAAAATTCCAATTTCCTGTTACTCTAAATTGTTGTTCAATTATATTTCCTATTAAATTCTCTTTATTTCCACCTAAAAGTGCAGATATTTCAAAAGTTGAAATCGCTGGTATAAACACCATTGTAATTCCCGTAATAACTCCAGGCAAACTCATAGGAAATACTAATTTAGTAAAAGTTTTAAGTCTATTAGCACCTAAATCATGAGATGCTTCAATATATTCCTTATCTATCTTAATCAAAGTTGTATAAATAGGTAAAATCATAAAAGGTAAAAAGTTATATACCATCCCTATTAAAATTGATACATTAGAATACATTAAATTTACAGTTGGAAGTCCAAAAAAATTCAAAATTGAATTTAAAAGTCCATTTTTACTCAAAATACTAATCCAAGAATAAGTCCTAAGTAAAAAGTTCATCCACATCGGAATTACTACCAACAAAATCATCATATTTCTAGTTTTAACTTTAAACTTTGAAATAAAATATGAAAAAGGATAACCAATTATAAGACATAATACTGTAGATAAAACCGCCATTCTTAAAGATCTTAATAAAACTTTAATATAAGTCGGGTTAAAAAATCTTTTGTAATGTTCCAATGAAAAAAGAAAATTTTCTCCTCCATAGTCAACTGAATATTTTGCTATGAAAACAAGAGGAACAACAATAAAAATTACTAACCATACCACGTATGGATATGCAAACCTCTTAAATTTCATTTATATTTCTTTAGCTCCTTTTTTCATAATATGAATATTATCAGGTGTAACTCTAAGTCCAACTTTTGAACCTATAGGTTTTGTAATAGTGGAATGAACCATATACTCAACTTCTCCAACTTTAACAAGTAATTCATAATGAACTCCTTTAAAAATTTCAGACTTTACAATTCCTACCAACATTCCATTTTCTTCATCAACAAGCTCCAAATCTTCTGGACGAATTACTACATCAATCTCTTCATTTGATGCAAAGCCTTTATCAACACATTTGAATTTTCTACTTGAAAAACTTACGACAAAATCTTCATTCATAACTCCGTCTAAAATATTACTTTCTCCAATAAAAGAAGCTATAAAGGCATTTTTAGGTTCGTTATAAATATCTATCGGAGTTCCAATTTGTTGAATTTTACCATCATTCATAACTACAATAGTATCGCTCATTGTGAGAGCTTCTTCCTGATCATGAGTTACATAAACGAATGTAATCCCAACTCTCTTTTGAATATTTTTAAGCTCAACTTGCATATCTTTCCTAAGTTGTAAATCCAAAGCACCAAGTGGCTCATCTAAAAGTAAAACTTTTGGTTCGTTTACCAAAGCTCTTGCAATTGCAATTCTTTGTTGTTGACCCCCACTTAAAGATAGAATAGATCTTTTTTCATACCCTTTCAAGTTTACAAGTCTTAGCATTTCTTTAACTTTTTCATTAATAATACTTTCTTGCATTTTCTTAATTCTAAGACCAAAAGCAATATTTTCATAAACATTCATATTTGGAAAAAGAGCATATTTTTGAAAGACTGTATTTATATTTCTTTCATAAGGAGGAACATTAGAAATGTCTTTTCCTTCAAATAAAATTTTTCCACTTGTAGGAGTTTCAAAACCTCCAATAAGTCTTAACGTAGTTGTCTTTCCACAACCTGATGGACCTAAAAGAGTTAAAAACTCCTTATCTCTAATATATAAATTTATATCGTCAAGAACAATATTATCTCCAAATCTTTTATTTATATTAACTAATTCGACTGCGTGATTTCCCATATATTCCTCCTAAAAACTTGGTGGATTAGTAATCCACAAAACCTTAGATTCTTTTTTAGACAAATTTATTATACTTCTTTCAAATTGACCCCTCGTATAAAAACATTCACCCTCTTTTAAAACAAATACCTTTGTTCCAAGATGAAGTTCAACTTTTCCCTTCAAAACATAACCGAATTCTTCTCCCTCAAAAGGTTCATAAGTCCTTGAAAAACTTTTTTGTTCATTCAAAGTTATTATAATCGGTTCCATTGAATTTTTTTGTGCATTTGGAACAATCCACTCTAATTTACTATTTCCATTTTCAAAAATAGTTTCATAAGCATCAAATTTTTGAAAAACAAATTTTTCTTCTTTCTCTTCTTTAAAAAAATCTGAAATATTAGTCCCAAGTGCCTCTAAAACATCTTCTAAAGAACTAATTGATGGCGAAGTAAGTCCTCTTTCAAGTTGAGAAATAAAGCCTTTAGTTAGCTCTGCTCTCTCTGCGAGTTCTTCTTGTGTAAGTCCCAAAATGGTTCTTAAATTTTTAATTTTTTCTCCAATATCCACTTTTCTTTCTCCTAATATAACACTATATTAAACTATAAATATCCCTATATTAAACAATAAATATTATATCATAAATAAATCTTTATTCAATACTTTTTAATAAAAATTTAAAATTTTTTATTAAAATTTTAAAATATTAAACAAAAAAACACAAAAAAAAAGCACCGATTAAAAATCGGTACATATTTCTACTTTCCTATTTTTTCTTCTCTTCCGTAGTAGAAAAGATATTGTTGTGCATATCCTGCATATTTTCCAAATATTCTATCTGCTTCTTTTGAAATTTTTTTCACTGGAGTTTCTTCTTTTATAAATAGTTCTTCCATCACCCTTTTAATCCAAACGTCAACCGGAAAAACTTCTCCCCTTTTATATGAGAATAACATTATGCAATCTGCAACCTTATTTCCAACCCCTGCAAATTTTAATAATTCTTCTCTTAAAATATCTGTTTCTAAATTTTCAAAATTATCTAAATCAATTTTTTCATTTAAAATCATATTTACAGTATCAAAAATTCTCTTATCTCTAAAGCCAACTTTTGCAAATTCTCTTAAGTCTTCTACAGTAGCCCTACTCAATTCTTCAACAGTTGGAAAAGAATAGTATTTTCTATTTTCATCTTCACATATAAACTTTCCATATCTCATAGAAATTAATTCAATAGATTTTTTTATTCTTGGAATCATATTATTGGCTGAAATTATAAAACTTATTAACATTTCAAAATGGTTTTGATTTAAAATCCTGATACCCTCTCCGTATTCCATTGCCTTTGGTAAAATTTCATTATTTGATAGTACTTTTCTTATCTCTTTATAGTCTGTATTCAAATCGAAATAATCCATCCAAATTTCGTCAAATTCTTTCAAATTAGTTCCTTTGAATACAACTTTGTCTTTTTCGTTTAAAACATTTAAAACTCTTCCTAAATGGACTGTTGTAAAACTTCCATCGCCTTCTTCATACCATCTAAAAGCCTGCCCGCAAGTAAAAATAGCTTTTGCATCAAAATTTTCAATTTCTTCTAAAATTACTGAATTGTCTTTTTCATAAAGTTTCATTATTTTTTCGCCTTTGTTTTCGATTTATGTTGTTTAATAATTGCAGAAAATTTTTCAGCATCTTCTTTATCAAGAGGAATAGTTAATGTTTCATCTTTTAAGTCTCCGGAAACTACAACTTCATAAAATTTATTATTTATAGCTCCCCATTTTTTTATTTTTTTAAATTCTCCAAATTTTCCATCAAAACAAAATCCATTTTCTCCAATATACAATTTGTCCAGAGAAACTACAGAATAAGTTACACCTATCAATACATATACTATACTGTAGATGTCTTGAATTTTCACGGCATAGACAATTCCAAAGCCTACCAACGCAATAGATAAAGCAAACAATACTTTTCTTCCTCTAAGCTTAATAGTAGAAATTTCTCCGGACAATTTTTTCCTTGTTTGAAATATAGCTACTATTTTTTTAATTACAAATATTAAAACTATTCCAAATACTATTAATAAAAAATCATTACTTCCCATAAATCCTCCATATAAATTAAGTAGAAGCAAGCTTCTACTTAATTCTAATTTTACTCTGTTTCAGTTTTCTCTACATCAGTAGCTTCTTCTTTAGTTTCTTCTGTAGTCTCTACAGTAGAACTGATTTCATCAATAGAATCTTTTTTTTCAGCAACTGTTTCTTCTACAACTTCTTCTTTTTCTTCTTCAATTCCCATATATTTTTTATACATAGTTTCAAATTCTTTTCCACTTATAGTTTCTACTTCTAAAAGCCTCTTTGCAATAATGTGTAAAAATTCTACATTTTCACTTAAAACTCTTTGAGCAGTTGCATAAGCTTCATCAAGAAGATCTTTAACCTCTCCGTCAATTAGTTTTGCAATATCCTCAGAATAAGATCTGCCTTTTCCAAAATCTCTTCCTAAGAAAGTTTCCTCTTCTCCCATATCATAATTTATAGGTCCGATTTTACTACTCATTCCATAAGTTGTAACCATACTTCTCGCAAGTTTAGTTGCCCTTTCAATATCATTTGATGCTCCTGTTGTAAAATCTTCAAAAATTATAAGCTCTGCTGAACGACCTCCAAGCATCATCGCCAATCTTGATTTCATGGCATTTACAGTCATATATTGACTATCTTCATCTTGAGTATAGGCAGTAAATCCACCGGCTCTTCCTCTCGGAACGATAGTAATCATTTGAACAGGATCTGATAATGGTACAAATCTTGAAACAATAGCATGTCCTGCTTCGTGATATGCAGTTATCTTTCTATCTCTATCTGTTACAACAGCTGATTTCTTTTCAGGTCCTGCAACGACTTTTATAGCAGCCTCTTCAAAAACTTTCATGGTAATAGTCTTTAAATTATATCTTGCAGATAGCAAAGCTGCTTCATTACATAAGTTTTCAAGATCTGCAGGAGTAAATCCTGTTGTATGTTTAGCAATGACTTTAAGGTCAACATCCGGATCTAACCTCTTATTTCTTGTGTGAACCATAAGTATTGCTTCTCTTTCCTTTACATTTGGAATACCAACATAAATTTGTCTATCAAATCTACCCGGTCTTAAAATTGCGGGGTCAAGTATGTCAGGTCTGTTTGTTGCAGCCATAACAATAATTCCTTCATTTACGCCAAAACCATCCATTTCAACAAGTAATTGGTTTAATGTTTGTTCTCTTTCATCGTGCCCACCACCAAGTCCTGCACCTCTTCTTCTACCAACAGCATCAATTTCATCAATAAATATGATACAAGGAGCATTCTTTTTAGCTTCTTCGAATAAATCTCTAACTCTTGAAGCTCCGACACCGACAAACATTTCAACAAAATCTGAACCACTTATACTGAAAAATGGAACTTTAGCTTCTCCTGCAACAGCTCTTGAAAGATAAGTTTTACCTGTTCCCGGAGGACCTACCATTAAAACACCTTTTGGAATTCTGGCACCAATATCACTATACTTTTTCGGCGATTTCAAAAAATCTACTATTTCTTGTAATTCTTCTTTTTCTTCTTCAAGTCCGGCAACATCGGCAAAGGTAACTTCATTTTTCTTATCTTTATGGAGTCTTGCCTTACTCTTTCCAAAATTCATTACCTTTCCGCCGCCTTGAGCTTGTTTCATAAATAGGAACCAAAGAACTCCAAGTCCGACTAAAATTATAAGAGTAGGTAAAATCTCAAGATAAAATGGTTTTGTAGGCTCTGCCTTTCCATTATATTTCAATGTGTTATTTTCTACTTTTGACTTTAGATAATTTTCATAAAATTGGAATCTAAACTCTTGTGGTAAATAAGTCTTAAATTCAGTTTTGTTTTTATCATTTAATTTTCCGGTTATATATGAACCTTGAGTTGTTATTTCAGAAACTTCATCATTTTTAATTTTTGATACAATCTCTGTAACCGTATATTCCTTAACTACAGGAGCTGAAGTTTTTATAACCAAAAAATACACAGTTAAAAATAAGATAGGTATCAAATATATAAGATACGCTTTAGTTTTTTTATTCACGTTTTTCCTCCTATTATTCTATTTATAAACTTCTTCTTTTAGTGAAATTATATATGGAAGATTTCTATATGATTGGTTATAATCCAACCCATAACCAACTATAAAATCATTTGGAACTTCAAACCCCACAAAATCTCCAGAAATTTCAACAAGTCGTCTTTTTGGCTTATCCAACATACTGGAAACTTTGACAGTTTTTGCTCCTCTTTCTCTAAAATAATTTAAAAGGTATTTTAAAGTTTTTCCTGTGTCTATAATATCTTCAACTATCAAGATGTTTTTTCCTGTAACATCTGCTTCTAAATCTTTTACAATTTTCACAACTCCACTTTCAGATGTATTCCCATAAGATGAAATTGCCATAAAATCTATTAAAATTGGTAGATTTATATTTCTAATCAAATCTGCAAAAAACAAAGTAGAACCCCTTAAAATTCCAACTACAACGAGCTCAGATTCATCATTTTCATAATGTTTCGTTATTTCTTTTCCAAGTTCTTCAACTCTATTTTTTATAGTTTCTTCGTCAAATAATAGTTCTTTCATATCTGACTTAACGACACAATCTAATCTTTCCATAAATTCTCCTTTGATAAAACTCTGATTTTTATAATATCATCCTTTTCGTCTACTAAATATCTATTAGATCTTCTAATATTCGGAACCCATACAATATTATTTTCAATTTCAAATATGGGAATGTTTTTTCTAATATCTTTACTGACTTTTTCATCAATAAATATATCTTTCAACTTCTTTTTTCCAAATTCCAATTCTAAAAAATCTCCATTTTCTTTATTTCTAATTTTCAGAAAATCAAGATATTTTTTATTTATAAAAAGCAAGTCTTTATTTTGTTTTAGGTTTTTAAATTCCTCAAAACTTGACTGCTCTATAATTATATCAAAAAATTTCGTAGAATACAAAGAAAAATCTAAATTTTCAAAATAAAATTTCATTTCTAAGTTTTCAAAAATATTTTTATCATAAATTAGAAGCTTATCATATTCAATTTTAAAAACTACATTTTTTATTTCTATATATTTACCCGTTTTTGAAAAAATCAAATTATCTATTTCTTCAATTATTTTATAATTTATTCCATCCGGATCTTTGCTAATAAATTCAAAAAATTCTCTATACATAATGTTCCTGAAAGACCTAGATTGAAGTTTTAATTTTTCAATATAAACCAGTATTTTTTCTTTATTAAATTCCCATAATAATCCTTCTTTTGAAGCAATATATTCTCTTGAAATTGTACTATAATCAAAAGCAATATTAGATAATCTTGAAATAGCATCCAAAATTCTAGGATTATATTCGTTCTTTAGTATCGGAAATAAATTTAATCTGATTTTATTTCTTAGATACAATTCTTCAAAATTGGTTTTATCCTCTACAAAAGGTATATTATTTTCTTCAATATATTTTTCTATTTCATCTCTTGAAAAGTTTAAAATCGGTCTAATTAAATCTCCTCTTTCTGATTGTATTCCAATTAGTCCGTTTATTCCAGTTCCCCTTAAAATTCTCATAATAACAGTTTCTGCTAAATCATTTTTGTTGTGTGCCGTTGCAATATATTCAAGATTTTCAATTCTTTTTACTTCATCAAAGAATTTATATCTTAAAAATCTTGCTCCCTCTTCAGTAGATAATTTATTTTCATTTGAATAAAGAAGGACATCTTCTTTTTTGGAATAAAATTTCAATCCATATTTTTCACATTGAGTTTTAACAAATTTTTCATCTCTGTCAGCATCATCTCTTAAAGAATGATTAAAATGGCAAACAACTAAATTTAATTTTAGTTCATATTTAAAATAATTAAACAAGTCCAACATAGTCATAGAATCTTTACCACCTGATACGGCAAGTAAAACGCCAAAACCTTCAAGATTATAACTTTTTAAATTTTTCAAAAATTCATTCTTCATAAAAATTAAAAAACCGAGTAAAAACTCGGCTCCTTTCTTTCCTAAATTAAACTAATCATTATCCTTATACTTTACTACTATCTCATCTTTTTCTATCATTTTAAGTTTTTCTCTAGCTACTTTTTTAATAAATTCTTCAGTATCAACTTTTTTAAGATTATCTTTTGCTTCTGTAATTTCAGAATCCAACTTATCTTTTCTTTCTTGCAAAGATTGAATTTTATTATTTAATCTGTTTTTTTCCTTGACTTGATAAACAAAAGTCTTTCCAAAAACAATACAGAATATAAAAAATATTAAACTATAGACACGAATTCGACCTTTATTTTTCTTATTCATCAAGCCATCACCTCCATCTAACATAGATTATATAATAAAAGATACAATTTTTCAATACTCTTACAGATTTTCATACATTTTTTGTGCATCTTCTTTCTTTTGACTGTCAGTTATATCTAAAACTTTAATTTTAACTTCAGAATTTCCAAACTTTAGCTCTATAATATCTCCAACTTTAACTTCATCAGATGGTTTCATAGCTCTTCCATCTCTAAAAACTCTTTCTTTTTCACAAGCCTCTTTTGCAACAGTTCTTCTCTTTATAAGTCTTGAATTTTTTAAAAATTTATCAATTCTCATTAAATGTCATACTCCATAACAGAATCTATCTGATACTCTTTATTTTTTTCTCTACCCTTTAAATCTGTTAGCTCCATTAAAAATTGCATTGAAACAACTTCTGCACCTTGTGATTCAATTAATTTTGCACAAGCATTAATTGTTCCTCCTGTAGCAAGTAAATCATCAACTATTGCAACTCTATCTCCCGGCTTTAATACATCCTCACAGATTTCAAGAACATCTGTTCCATATTCTAATGCATATTCATAAGAAACTGTTTCTCCCGGCAATTTTCCCGGCTTTCTAACAGGGATAAAGCCTACATTCAAAGCATAAGCAACAGCAGACCCAAAGACAAATCCTCTAGCTTCAGGTCCAACAATATAATCTATATTTCTATCTTCCAAATTTTTTCTCATAATATTCACGGCTTCTTTAAAAGCTTTACCATCACTGATTAATGTAGTTATATCTTTAAAACTGATTCCTTCCTTAGGAAACCCTTCAATAACTCTAATTTTTGATTTTAAATTCATAATTTCCTCCTAAATTTATATCGGCTACTCATTATATAACATTTTAAGTTTTTTTGCAATCATTTAAGACAATTTATTGAATTTAAAATATTTTTCTCTAATACTTAATCATTATTGTATTTTAATAAATCTTCTTGTAATTGTAAAAGTCCAAGCCTTCCTAAATGTGTAGCATCTTTAAAAAAATAACGTGTATATGAATAATTACTGTAATCAATCAAATTTATATTATTTTTTGCTGAAATATCTCTAATTCTTTTATAAAAATATTCTATCTCAGACTTTGGAACTCCGGTATAATCGGCCCAATGTCCTTGAAGTGGAACTAAAATTAAATTAACTTTAAAACCCAATTCTCTTGCAACATCTAAAAATAATTGTAAATCTCCATATTCTTCTTCACTTCTATATTTTGTATCTTTCGCAGAACCTTTTAGTTTTGCAAAATTTTTTCTAAAATTTTTATTAAAATATTCATTAAACATAAAAAATTTATTATCATTTGAATCTTTTTTTGCAGCCTTCACAGCCTCATCTTTAGCTTTTTCCCAATCAAATTTTTCCGGAGCTTTTTTATCATTTACACTATCATCTCTATGATATGAATTTAGAAATTTGCTATTTGCAATGAGTTTATATTTTTCAGCATTAGCTTTATTTATTGCTTTATCTAAAGTGTTATCTCTTTTTAATCCTTCAACCATCTTAGTTACAATAGCATTATTTTTTGAAAGTTCCAAAATTCTATTATATATTTTATCTTTTGTTTCTTTAGAAATTTTTTCACTCTTATATAAATTATACAAATGATCTATTGAAAATCTTGATTGAAATGCTTCCGGCTTTATTCCATTTTTTTCAAACCATTGCATAGACAATATCAAATTAACAGTTTTTACAGGTGATTTTTCTCCAATAGAACCTAAAGTTATAGCTTGAATTAAAGATTGATAGAATCCTTCTCCAATTTGCATAATATTCCTATCTGAATAATCTAAAAATTGTTTTGGATGTTCTTTCCAATCGTTAGTTACAATAAGTTCAGAAGAACCTAAAAGAATTATAGTTCCTTTACCTATATTTTTTGTTATGGCATCATGAGATTTATATTTATTTGGAGAATCATTATATCTTATAGAATTATTCTGAACGGATAATTCATCAAATTCTTTCTTCTCTTTTTTGGTATAAAAATGCAAAAAAGTAGAAGAAATAACTAAAGATAAAATTATTGCTACAAATAATGCTTTTAATCTTTTCATACATACTCCTAAAAATTACTATATATAAATTCTTTTACAACATTAAAATCATACAATACAAAAAAAATTATAAGTGAGGTAATCATCAATGTGTAAAACGCAACTCTAAATATGAATTCTTTTGTTTCTTTTTTTACCATAATCTACCTCCTAATATTCGTAAAATGTGAACAAATTTTTCAGAAAATATAAAGAATCCAAACATAACTAAATTAAACGTAACAAAAATGGATGAATATTCAAACCATTTTTTATTTTTGTTAGCTTTATAAAATTTAGTTTTTTGAAATAGTTCTGTAAGTGCAAGAATAATTCCATGGTATAAACCGTATAAAAAATAACTTAAATTTAGTCCATGCCATATCCCCATAACTGACATATTTATCACATATGCAACCATTGCAGTAGTTAGCGAACTCTTAAAAGTTTTTCTCTTAAACATTGCAAAAACTAACCTACTAAAAATAAAATCTCTAAACCAATGTGATAAACTGATATGCCATCTATTCCAAAAATCTTTCATATCCTTTGCCAAAAACGGTTTATTGAAGTTCATTGGTGTTTCAATTCCAAATACCTTACTAACTCCCACTGCCATTAAACTATATCCTGCAAAGTCAAAAAATAAATAAAATCCATACAAATACATATACATCAATAAATTGGGAATCGTATAGTGTCTTTCAGCAACGATATTCATCTTATCAAAGATTAATTGTGACAAAATCATCTTATATACTAATCCTTGTAAAATGTATTCTATACCCTTTCCTAATTTATCTAAATACTCATTTTTACTAATTGTAGTTTCCAAGTCTTTGAAAAATCTTCTACTTCTATCAATTGGACCTGATGCAAGAGTTGGAAAAAATATCATAAAGGATAAGTAATCAACAAATTTTACTTCTTTTATTAAATTATCTTTAATCTCTATAAGTATTTGCATTACCTTAAAAGTTATATATGAGATTCCTAAAAATCCTAATTTATAATGCATCTTTGTAAAAGGTAATACACGAACTAAAATAAGCGGTAATAAACTCAAAATTATAAATATAGAAACTTTTTCAAAATTTTTTCCTGTTTTAAGTTTAAGATACATTTTTATCAATAAAAATTCATATATCACAAATATTATTAATGATATGAGTGAATTTATATTTTTTGAATAAACAAAAAAACAAAAAACAAGAGAAACTCCCAAGATATAGTATTTACTTTTCTTTTCTCTAATACCTAAAAATATCGCAGGTATAGATATTAAAATAAATACTAACCAGAAATTTAATCCACTAAAAAACTCCATTTCTACTTCCTATTGTTTAAAAATTCTATTATTTTATTTGGTGTATTAACTACTTCCTTATCTAATTCCATTATTCCTAAAGTTATTCCTAATTGTTCTTCAACTTCAACAATAAATCTGACAAGTCCAAGAGAATCCATAAAACCTTCTTCAAATATATTTACGTCCGGTGTTTCTCTTAAATCTTCTTCACAAATATCTTCTAAAATTTCAAAAACTTTTTCTTCCATAATACTCTCTCCCTATCTATTTTCTAATATTTTCTTTAGTTCTTTTCTGTCGACTTTCCCGTTATTATTCATTGGTAATTTCTCTAAAAATTTAAACTTTTTAGGTATCATATAATTTGGAATATATTTTTTTAACTTTTCTTTTAAAAATTTTGTATATTCTTTTTCATCGTTAATGTTATTACTTACAATAAATGCTGTAATACTCTTTACTTTATTATCTGAATCATAATTCGGCAAAGCACAGCAGGAACTTACTCCACTTATATTTAAAAGATTACTTTCGATATCTCCAAGTTCAATTCTATACCCATTTAACTTGACTTGAAAGTCTTTTCTATTGGAAAAAAATAAATTTCCATCTTTATAATATCCTAAATCGCCCGTCTTATATGCTCTCTCGTTATTTTCAGTAATAAAAAATGCTTTTTCAGTTTGAACAGGATTTTTATAATATCCGCTACTTACCGTATCTCCAATAATGACAATCTCACCAATTTCATCATCTCCAAGAATTTTATCTTCTTCTCTTATTTCAATTCTACTTCCCCTTTTTACATCTCCAAGTGGAAGTATATCAAACTTTTCTAAAATCTCATCTGTAATTAAAATATCTGTAACACAAACAGTAGATTCAGTAGGTCCGTAAGTATTAATTACTTTTGCATTTGGAAATCTTTGCTTTAATCTTTGAGCTGTTTTTTTAGTCAAAACTTCTCCACAGAATAGAAAATACTCTATATTCTTTATATTTTCAGAATTAAATTCTTGCAAAGATAAACACATATCTGCAAATGAAGGTGTAGAAACCCAATTTGTAATGCCGGATTTTTCTAAACTTTCATAAAGTTTAGAAAAATCTTGTTGTTTCTCCTTTGTTATTGCAAATAAAGTGGATTCAGAATACAAAGACAAATATAAATCCATTACAGATAAATCAAAAGAAAAAGGTGCCTGATTTAAGTAAATCTTATTCTTTTCATTTCCTACAACATTATGTATCCATCCAATATAATTATTTAAATTATTATATGTTATTTGAACTCCCTTAGGCTTTCCGGTACTACCGGATGTAAAAATTATATAAACAATATCTTCCGGTTCAATTTTATATAAGCCGTCATTTGAGATATCATCATATTTTTCATCATTAATAATATCTAAAATATCTTCTTTATCTAAAATGCTAAATTTTTCATCAACAATCAAATCTTCTGTAAAAATTGAAAATTTTGAATTCGTTATAGTCAACACATCCTCAACTCTATTTCTGGTAAAAGAAATATCCATAGGACAATAAGGATGTCCTGATTTTGTACAGGCCAAAAAACTGACCAACATTAAAAAATCTTTATGTCCATAAACAGCAATTGCATCTTTATTTCCGACCCCAAAATTTTTTAAAATATATTTTGCAAGTCGATCCGAATACAACATAAGTTCCCTGTATGTAATGGATTCATCATCACAAATATAGGCAATTTTTTCTGAATTTTTATAATTATTGAAACTATCTAAATACCCCACAAAGCTCCCCCAAATCACTAAAAATTATAAAGTATATCCTTTTTTAATAATAATTAATAAATAATTATTTTATTATATTTCATATTTTAAAGAACTGTCAAAAGTGAAAAATATGATATAGTATTTTTCAACATAAAAACAGATTCCAAATAAAATATTCCACAATACATTTACATTCTATAATATGAACTTTAAATAAACCTAAAATAATATACTAAATCAACTTCTATTTTCATAAATTATATTATATCAAAATTATAAAAAAAACAAAACCCCAAAAAAGTTCAGATAATGAAAAACAAACCAATTTTTATAAAAAAATACTGATGCTCTCACATCAGTATAAAAAATCTTATTAAACAGCAGCTATTGCTTCTATTTCTATTAAAGCATCTTTTGGTAATTTAGCAACTTGAACTAATGCTCTGGCCGGTTTATGATTACCAAAGAATTCAGCATAAACCCCATTAATTGCTTCAAAATCATTCATATCTTTTACAAAAACATTAACTTTAGCAATACTTTCTAAACTTCCACCACCTGCTTTTATAATTTCTAAAACATTAGTTAAACTTGCAAGTGTTGCTGCCTTTATTTCAGTTTGTAATTCTCCATTTGTAATTGGTAATTGTCCGGAAACAAATATTAAATTACCAACCTTTCCAGCTTGTGAATAAGGTCCGATTGCCGCTGGAGCCTTATCAGTTTTTAAAAATTCTACGCTCATTTTCTTACCTCCTAAATCTATGCCCACAATCTTTCAAGATTGTAATAGCTTCTATAATCTTTTGTCATAATATGAACTACAATTTCTCCACAGTCCAACAAAATCCAATTTCCATCTTTATATCCTTCTGTACTTAAACAGTCCATATTATTCTTTTTTAATTGGAACTCAATTTCATCACAAATAGCTTGATTATGATTAACTGCACTACCGGTTGCGATAACAAAATATTCGGCAATTGATGACTTACCTTTCAAATCAATGCTTACAACATTTTCTGCAATCTTATCATCCAATGCTTTCAATATAATATCAAGTTTTTCCATAAAATCACCTCATATTTACTAAATAATCTCTTGCTTTAACAGACAAAGGATGAACTTTTTGAGATTTTTTTCTTAAATATTCAAAACTATCGTTTAAAAATTTTATTATAGCCTTATCAATATCATAATCTGCAATTTTTCTAAGTTCCTCTACTGTATCATACTCTCTATTAGGTTCAATTTTATCAGATATAAATAAAATCTTTTCAATTAAAGACATATTTTCTCTTGCCGTTGTATGATAACGAACTGCTGAAATTATTTCATTATCAGAAATACCATACAAATTTTTACAAACAGCTGCACCTATTGGAGCATGTTGAATTTTCGGATTATTTTTTTCTTCAATATCCAATATTATATCAGAATTTACTTTTTTATTCAACATATAATATTCTTCCAAATTTTTTGCACAATCGTGCACAAGTCCGGATAAATAAGACTTATGTTCATCAACATTATATATTTTAGCAAGTCTTTTACAATATTCTGCAACCCTTAAAGAATGTTCATATCTATTCTTTGAAAGTTTTTTTTCTAAATCTTTTTTTATCTTCATTAAATCAAAATAATTAAGTTCTTCATAAATATATTTACTTACCTTTTCAGGAACAAGATATCTTATAGATTTTTTTTCATTAATTCTATTTCTAATTTCGGTAGATGAAATAGAAATAACAGAATTTTTAATTATATTAATATCGTATTTTTCAATTATTTCTCTATTTTTTTCTAAAATAGAATTATAATCATATTTTCTTAGAAAAACTATAACTGAAGTGAGTTCTAAAAGTTTTTCATATTCATACCACGATCTTATATTTAAAAACTCATCATCTCCCATTATGAAATAAAATTTATCTTTACCATTGTAAAAATTTTCACTAATGGTATTATAAGAGTAATGAACTTTTGTAGGGTCATTTTCTACTAAAGAAATCTCAAAATTTTCATTATCTTCTAAAGCTAATCTTAACATTTCGACTCTTGTATCAAAACTAAATTTATCAACCGTTTTATGTGGAGGATTTGCATTTGGGAGAAAAACTATCTTATCAAGTCCCATTTCCAGCAAACAGTCTTCAGCAATTTGTAAATGTCCATTATGAGTAGGTGAAAAACTTCCACCAAAAATTCCAATTTTTTTCATTATTCCGGTAACTCTATTCTATTTTCATCTTTTCTTTTTCTTCTGTAAATAACAAATTTATTTCCAATATATTGAACAAATTCTGCTCTAGTTTTTTGTAAAACTAAATCTACTATTTCTTTATTATCGTCTAAATTATTATTTAGAATTTTGATTTTTATAAGCTCTCTTTTCTCTAAAGCCAAATCTAGTTGTCTAATAGTTTCATCATTAACTCCATACTTGCCTATATTCATAATAGGTTCCATAGAGTGGGCTAATGACTTTAGAAATGCTCTTTGCTTTGGATTTATCATATTTTCTCCTTATTATTCAAAAAATTCAAATTCCATTTCTCCAATTACAATGGATTGACCTTCTTTTACACCTTTTTGTTTTAATTCTTCAATTACTCCCTTATCAGTTAAAACTTTTTGGAAATATTTTAAAGAATCATAATCTTCAAAATTTGTTATATAAACTAGATAGTCAATGAGAGGTCCTTCAACATAGAATGTTCCGTCTTCACTATAAATTTCATAAGCCTCTTTTTCAACTTCTTCTATATATTCATAATCTTCATCAAATGTTTCATAATCAATTTCAATTTTTGATAATTCCTCAAATATTTTATATTTTAATTCCTTTACTCCTTTTTGAGTAACTGCAGAAATTTCCAATACTGTTCTATCTTTAAAATATTCTTTTACTCTTTTTAAATTATCATCAGAAGTAAGTAAATCTATTTTATTTGCAACAATTATCTCTTTTTTATTTTTAATATTTTCATTATAAAGCTTTAATTCATTATAAATGGTATTGTAATCTTCAATAGGATCTCTGCCTTCAATTCCGGAAACATCTAAAACATGTACTAAAAGTCTAGTCCTTTCAACATGTTTTAAAAATTCAAATCCAAGTCCTATTCCCTCACTCGCTCCTTCGATTAAACCTGGAATATCAGCTATTACAAATGATTTATTTTCTTCAACTCTACAAACCCCTAAATTAGGTTCTAAAGTTGTAAAATGATAATTTGCAATTTTAGGTTTTGCATCACTCAAAACAGAAAGCAAAGATGATTTTCCAACATTTGGAAGACCAACAAGTCCAACATCTGCAATTAACTTTAATTCTAATTTTATAGTTCTCTCTTCTCCCTTTGTTCCGGGTTGTGCAAAACGAGGGGCTTGTCTTGTACTTGTGGCAAATCTTGCATTTCCTTTACCACCTCTACCACCTTTAGCAACTATAAACTTATCATCTTTAACTTTAAAATCGTGAATAACTCTATTAGTTTCAAAATCTTTAATCAAGGTACCAACAGGGACTTTTACTATTAAATCTTCACCTTTTTTCCCATATTGTTTTTTTGTTTTTCCATTTTCGCCGTTTTGAGCAAAATAATGTTTTTTATATCTGAAATCCATAAGAGTCCTTACGCCTTCATCGGATATAAAAATTACACTTCCGCCATCTCCGCCATCGCCACCGTAAGGTCCGCCATCAGGTTCATATTTTTCTCTTCTAAAAGAAACACAGCCATCTCCACCTTTTCCGGCTTTTAATTCTATTTTTGCAATATCTATAAACATATTAACCTCTTTTTCTTATTTAATTTTAAAAAAGATTGAAAGCTCAATCTTTTTTTAATGACAAGCTCATAATTATTTTTCATAATTTTTAAAAATTTCTTTATAAGCTCTAATTCTATTTTCTTTATCCGCAAAAACGTCTGAACCTGAAACTATCAAATCTGCTCCGGCTTCAATAACATCTTTAACATTTGTAGTTTTTACACCACCATCAACTTCAACTATAACATTTAAATTTCTTTCTCTTATTTTTGCTTTCAAATTTTTTATTTTATCAATAGCTGAAGGAATAAAACTTTGTCCGCCAAAACCCGGATTTACACTCATAATTAAAACTAAGTCCAAGTCTTCTAATACATAATCTAAAACATCAATATTAGTTGCAGGATTTAAAGAAACTCCGGCTTTCATTCCTAATGATTTGATATAAGAAACTGTTCTATGAAGATGTTTACAAGCTTCATAGTGAACAGTTAAAATATCTGCTCCTGCATCCTTAAAGTTTTGAACATATCTATCAGGGTCTTCTATCATCAAATGAACATCAAAAACCATATTTGTTAAAGGTCTTAGCTGTTTAATTATCATTGGTCCAAAAGAAATATTCGGAACAAACATTCCATCCATTACATCTAAGTGTAAATACTTAACTCCATTTTTGTCTAATACTTCTATTTCAGATTTTAAATCTGTAAAATCAGCTGATAACAATGATGGTGATAATTCTAACATTTAATACCTCCTATTTTTTAGATATTCATTTAAGTAAAAGATATAACTGTCATATCTACTTTTACTTATACTTCCACTTTCTAATTTTGATTTTACATAACAATCCGGTTCATTGATATGTTTGCAGTCAGAAAACTTACAATTAGAGCCAAATTCAAATTCTACAAATGCATCTCTAATTTGAACTTCACTATCTATAAATTTAGTAAGATCAAGAGAAGTAAAACCAGCCGTATCAATGATGAATGAGTTATAAAAAAATTCATACAAAGTAGCAGCTCTTGTTGTATGTTTACCCCTTTTTGTCTTATTACTTATATCTCCAACCCAAATATTATAATCCGGATTTAAAAAATTTAAAATTGTACTTTTTCCAACTCCCGAAGCACCTGTAATAACTGAAATTTTATCTTTACAAATCTCTTCAAATAATTTTCTACTGTCTAAACTAATGCTATTAAAAATTATCTTATAACCAAGTTTATCATAAATGTTTCTAAAATTAATTTCTGTTTCTTTATCAATTAAATCACACTTATTCAAACATAAAATTATTGGAATTTTCATTACTTCATAGTACATTATATATCTATCAATAATTTTATATGAAATTTCTGGGTCTTTTAAAGAAAAAACTATTATAGCTTGGTCTACATTTACAACTGGAGGTCTTAAAATTTCATTTTTTCTATCAAAAACTTCAACTATACATGCTGTATTATCAGCAAAAATCTCAATTTTGACATTATCTCCAACCATTGGAGTGAATTTTTGTTTTCTAAAAACTCCTCTAGCTTTTGACATATATCTACCAGTTTTAGTTTTTACATAATATAAATCTTTTGAAATATCAAATATAACGCCAATTTCAAACATATTAATTCTCACCTGATAAAATAAGTTCTCCATTTACATAAATATTAAATTTCTCACTAGATTTAGCTTTTATATTTATTGTCAATTTTCCTCCACCGGTAACCATAGTTTTTTCATACAGCTTAGTTTCACCATTTTCTGTATTTTTTGTTACCATTAAAAGATAATTCTTATCCGGTTCATTTATTGTATATTTTTTAGTAACAGAATCTGCTTCACTATAAGAAGTTAAGTTTAGTACATTATCTTTACTTGTTTTTCCTGAACTTACAACAATATCAACCTTAGTTGACGCATCAACCTTTACTCCTTTGCCATAAGATTGCCAAATTACGGTTCCGGCTTTTTTAGAATCAGCCTTTTTCTCTGTTCTGCCAACCGCAAGTCCACTATCATATAATGCTTTAATAGCATCAGCTTCAGTTTTTCCAATTAAATCGGGAACTTCTACCTTTTTATCTTCTTTTCCTCTACTTACTACAATGTCAATTTTTGTTCCTTTTTCAACCTCGTCTCCATAATTTATACTTTGACTTATGACTTTATTTTCATCGACTTTATCGTCATACTTTCTTTCAACTTTCCCCAATGTCAAATTGCTCTTTTTTAATAATTCTTCAACTTTTTCAAATTCAACATTTGAGAGATTTGGAACTATTGTTTTATTTTTGCCTACACTAACTGTCAACTCAACATTTGTTCCTTCTTTTGCTTCTGCATTTGGAGCCGGAGATTGTTGAACAATTTTTCCCGCCTCAACAGAATCATCATTTACAGTCTTTACTATAAGTCCATTAAGTTTTTTTTCTTTTAAAACTTTTATAGCTTCATCTTTATCCAATCCAATAACAGCAGGTACCTTGACAGTATTTGTAGCTTTGTTTGAAATAGCCAGTCTATAGATAAAAAATACCGACGCAATTATAAATAATGCTAAAACAACATATGTTATACTATAATCAAAAATGCCTTTTTTCTTTTTTAGCTGTTCCCTATTTTTATTATTATTTTTTATAATCGGCTTGTTAAAATCTTTTTGTTTATCCGCCTTATAAACAGACTCTCTATATAAAGCTCTATTAGTATTATCATTAAATGTAGCTTTTGGGTTAGTTCCTACACTTTTATCTTCCAACGCTCTAATTAGACTTTCAGCGCTTTCAAACCTGTTTTCAGGATTTTTTTCCATACATTTAACAATAGTTGCATTTAACCAAGGTTCTAAGTTTGGCACAAGTTTAATCGGTTCAACCAAAGGTTCATTTATATGTTGCATTGCTATTCCAACAGCATTATCTGTATCAAAAGGAACTCTACCTGTTACCATTTCATACATAACAACACCTAAAGAGTAGATATCTGATTTTTCGTCAATAAATTTTCCCTTTGCTTGTTCAGGTGAAATATAATGCACAGTTCCAAGCACAGATGAAGTATAAGTTATAGTTGAACTTGTGGCTATTCTCGCTATACCAAAATCCGTAACTTTAACATTCAAATTTTCATCTATAATAATATTATGTGGCTTTATATCCCTATGTATTATATGGTGCTTATGTGCACAATCTAAAGCGCTTGCTATTTGTTTTGAAATAGAAACAACAGCATTTGAATTTAATCTACCTTTATCTTTTATAAGTTCATTTAAAGTTTTACCCTTTATATATTCCATAACAATATAATTGTAGATCTTGCCATCTTCTATATGTTGCCCTACATCGTAAATCTTAACTATATTTTGATTATTTAAATTAGCTACAGATTGAGCTTCGATAACAAATTTTTTGATAAATTCTTTATCCTCAAGATATTGCTCTTTCAAAACCTTAACGGCAACAATTCTTTTTAAATAAATATCTTTAGCTTTATATACAATGGCCATTCCGCCAATTCCAACTTTTTCAATTATCTCATATCTGCCATTTAAAATTGATCCTAACATATAATCTCCTCATCATTTTTAAAAATTCCAACAGTAACATTATCTCTTGCTAATCCATTTTTAACAGTAGATATAATATTATCAACCATTTCCTTTGCACTGTATTTAAAATCTAACATTTCTGAAATTTTGTCATCATCAAGTTCATTTGTAAGTCCATCAGAACAAACGAGTATAATATCTTTAGGTTTGATTCTAACAGAACTAACATCAACTTCTACATGTTTTTCCATCCCGATTGCTCTCAAAATAGAGTTTTTATCATTATAATTTTTTACTTCTTCTTCTGTTAATGCCCCACTTGAATACAAATATTGAACTAAAGAATGGTCTTTAGTTAACAATCTAAAATTATCATCTTTAATATATATTCTACTATCACCAACATGTCCAAAGTATAAAACATCTCCATCAAATAAAAGAACTTCTAAAGTTGTTCCCATAAGTCTATTTGATATTTTATTTTCTTCTGAATTTTTTTCTAAATTTATCTCATAAATAACTTTATTAGCCTCGCAAAAAGCATCAACTAATAAATGCAAATAATCTGAATATAGTTTATAGTTACTTTTTATGTATTCCATAACTATATTTACTGCATAACCTGATGCAATTTCTCCATCTTCATGTCCTCCTACACCATCAGCTAAAATTAAAATATTTAGTTTTTCAAATTGTTCAAAAAGAAAACTGTCTTCATTATTCTGTCTAACATTTCCTCTATCTGAATCCATATAAAAAGACATAAAACACTCCTTAAAAAAATACCTTTATGAAAATTTATAATTTTCATAAAGGTATTATATCATTTTTTTTTCAATTTAACAACTAACAAGAATTTCTAACAACTAACAATCAAAACTATTTTAACAATTCTATAGCTTTTTTTAATTGTGAATCACTGTCTAAATGTTCTATTCCTATTTTAGAATAATTTTTTTGTTCAACTTTATAGTCCGGTTCCAATCCAACTTTATGTATTTTAGTACCATTAGGTCCAAAATACTCTGCAACAGTCATTTTTATTCCTTCAGTTTTTCCTCCATTATTTATAGGAAAAATTGATTGAATAATTCCTTTACCAAAAGATTTTTCTCCAACTAATGTAGCTTTTTTGTTATCATGAAGTGCAACACTTAGTACTTCTGATGCAGATGCAGACCCTTTATTAATCAAAACTACTATAGGAATATCAATTCCTTTTCCAGTTGCTTTTTCAATAGTTTCCTTTCCTTTGCTATCTACAATTTTCATAATTGTAGACTCAGGTAAAAGTTTATCTGCAACTTGCTTAACAGATGTTAAAAGTCCTCCCGGATTATTCCTAAGGTCAATTATCAAAGATTTTGCTCCCTTACTAATACCCTCATCAACAGCTTTTTCAAAATCAGCTCCTGTTTTTTCAGCAAAATTAGTAATTTGAACATATAGAGTTCCATTATCCAAGAGTTTTGAAATGACAGATTCTGTGGTTATTTCTTCTCTCTTTACTGTAAAATCTAAAATCTTTTCTTTAGAATCCACAATTCTTTTAACTGTAACCTTAACCTCTGAACCTACTTCTTCATTTCCTCTCATAAGTTTAATAGTTGACTCTAAATCATTTTTTTTGACTTCTTCGTCATTAACTTTTACTATAATATCCTCTGCTTGTATCCCTGCCTTTTGGCTTGGACCGCCCTTTATCGGGGCAACAACAACCACTTCTCCATTTTCGTTGACACTGACCTGAACACCTATACCAATAAATTTTCCTGTGCTTGTTTTTTGAAGTTCTTTCATATCTTTTTCAGTCATATATTGAGTATATGGATCTCCTAAAGAAGAAAATATAGCCTTCTTTATTTCAGTATTCATTTTTTCATAATCAATATCAAAATAATATTTTTCCTTTATAGCATCCACAAAAGATTTAAAACTTCCGTAATCAGCGGTTGCTCCACTATTTGTATTTTGTCCCGTTACGGCTGTAGAATTTTTTCCGGCCTTGTATGATATAAATGAACACAAAAATATCATCAAGACCAAAAAACACGTAAGTTTTTTATTTTTTATCATAAATTATTACTCCTAGTGATTCAAATATTTAAGTGGATCTACCGGATATCCATTGTATCTTACTTCAAAATGTAAATGAGGTCCTGTTGAATTTCCTGTAGAACCTACTAGAGAAATAACTTGTCCCTTACTTACTCTTTGTCCGGCTCTAACTATTAGGCTTGAGTTATGTCCATATACAATAACAATATTATTTGTATATTTAATCATAACAGCATTACCATAACTACCATTCCATCCTGAAGAAATTACAACACCATCTGTTGCAGAATATACAGGAGTTCCTGTAGGAGCGGGAATATCAATTCCTCTATGTCTTTCTCCACCACTACCAATTGGTGCATTTCTCCAACCAAATCCACTAGAAATGCTATAATAGCCTTTCAACGGCCATAACATTTCTCCATTTGAAGGACGTGCATCTATTTTACCGTCAGCAATATCTTTTTGGATTCTCTTTTCATTCATTCCTCTTAAAATATCGGCTTTTACTTTTTCTTCAAAACTTATATTCGCATCCAGACTCTTAACTTTACTTTGCAATTTGTCAACTTCTGATTTAGTATATTCTATGCTTTCTTCCAATTTTGCAATACGTTGTTTGTTCTTTTCAACTTCTTCAGTATAAGCTTGATATTTTATTTCCATTTCTTTTTTCTTAACTACTTTTTCTTCTTTTCTCGCTTCAAGTTGTTCTTTTTCTTTTACTAAAGCAAGTTTATCATTTTTTAAACTCGTAATTAATTTTTTATCATAATCAGCAATTGATTGCATCATAAAATATCTTGAAATAAAATCTCTTATATCTGATGCCGAAAATAAAACTTCAATAGAATTTAAATCTTTATTCCCATACATTACACGAACTCTCTTTTTAAAAAGTTCTTGTTTTTCGGTAATTCTATCTTCTAAAATTGTTATTTTATCTTTTGAAGCCTGAATTTCTTCAGATATTTTATTAATCAAATCTTCCAAATCAGTAAGATCTTTATCCAACTGCTCAATACGCTTTTGTTTTTCAACAATTTCCTTAAAAGCTGCATCTTTTTCAGTAGTCATATCTTGAATTGATTTCTTTTTATTTTCCACATTTTGTTCTTGATTTTGTTTTTCTTTCTTTAAATCATCAACTTTATCCGCATAAGAAACTACTCCTGAGCCAAACATTGAAAACAAAAGTATTAATGCTATAAATCTTCTCTTTTTCATACACAACCACCTATACTTTCATATACTTTCTACTTGAGAATATTGACGCCAATATTCCAATACCTATACCTATTCCAAAATACGCAATAGCTACATAAAATCCAAAAATATTAACAGGTATAAGATAATTATATAATATATTACCTACTCCCCAAGCAAGACTTTCATAAACATATTTATAAGCAAAAAATATCATTGCAAAAGATATTCCCGCTCCGAGCACTCCAAGTAACATACCTTCAACAATAAACGGCCCCGTAATACTCATATTCGTTGCTCCTATATACTTCTTTATGCTTATCTCTTTTCTTCTTGCAATAACTGTCAATTTTATAGTTATAGACATTATAAAGAAACTTACCAGTAACAGTACACCAACCAGTGTAATCCCTACATACTTAACCACATCTGACATTTTTGTCAGTTTATCTACAATGTCTTTATAATAAACAACTTTTTCAACATCTTTAATATTATATATATTTGATGCAACAGTACTTGAATTTTCAATATTTTCAACTTTTAATTCATAACTTTCCGGAAGTGCGGACTCCATTCCATCTAACAGAAAGGAGTTTTCTTTCCACTGTTCTTTCATTTTTTCGAGAGCCTTTTCTTTTGAAACATAATTTACTTCTTTTACATTTTCGATTTTTTTCAACTCTTCTTTTATTTTCAAAACTCTTTCATGCGTAACTTCCGGCTCTAAAATAACATCTATTTGATCAACCTTTGTTTTCATATCTTCTACAATATTATTAGCCACAAAAACTCCAAAAGTAATTCCACCAAGAATTAAAAGCATTGAGCAAATAGAAACTATTGATGCAACACCCATGGATTTATTTCTCCAAAGACCAACCAAGCCTTCTCCTATTGCAGAAAAAAATCTTCTAATTGAACTCATTAAAATAACCTCCACGTTCTTCATCATTGATCATTTCTCCATGATCCATACTGATAACTCTTTTCTTTAGTTTATTAACTATATCTCTATCATGAGTAGAAACAATAACCGTTGTTCCTTTAGCATTAACATCTAAAAGCAACTTCATAATTCCTTCTGAAGTATTCGGGTCTAAATTTCCTGTAGGTTCATCAGCAATTAAATATTTCGGCTTATTTACCAAAGCTCTAGCAATACAAACTCTTTGTTGTTCTCCACCGGATAATTGATTTGGAAAAGAATTGGCTCTATCTGACAATCCTACCAACTCTAAAATTTCTGTAACTCTTTTAGTTATCACCCTTTTTGAAACTCCTAAAATTTGTAATGGATATTTTATGTTATCAAAAACAGTTTTTCCTTCCAATAACCTAAAATCTTGAAATACAACACCCATTGTTTTTCTAAGTTGAGGAATTTTTCTATTTCTTAACTTAACTATATTTACATCATCAACAATTATTTCTCCTGATGTCGGCTTTATTTCTCTTAACAGCATTTTAATTATACTTGTCTTACCGGCACCGCTCGCTCCTATTAAGAAAACAAACTCTCCATCTTCGACTTTGAAACTAAGATCCTTCAAAGCACAAACATCATTGTTATATATTTTATTTACTTCTATAAATTCTAACAAAATACCACCTCAAATAAATTTATAAATAATCATCAGAACTATTATATCATAAAATTTACTAAATGTAGTAAAAAAACCAAAAAAGTTACAAAATAATTACAAAAATATTACAAAAAATTAATATTTTTGAGGGATTTTATTTGTTATCAAAATAATTTATAACTGAACGACCGGTTTTAAATTTATTTATATTGTCAAAAAAGTCTAAATAATTATTGTGATCAAACAATTTTATCTTTTTCTTTATTTTTTGCAAAACATCGTTAGTAACACTGAATTCATCAATTCCAAGTAAAATTAGAAGTTCAACAGCATCCAATTCACTTGCGAAATTTCCACACATTGAAACAATTTTTCCATTTCTATGAGCAATGTCCACAACACGATGAATTGAACGAATAACTGACGGATCATAGCAATCATAAAGTTGTTGCATCTTAGAATTTTCTCTATCACATGCTAACATATATTGGACCAAATCATTTGTTCCAATGCTCACAAAATCAACTTCTTTAACAAGAATATCAAAAAGAAAAACCGATGCCGGAGTTTCTATCATAATCCCAAATTCGATGTTTTCATCAAAATCAATTTTTTCTTCTCTCAATTCATCTTTAATTTTTAAAATTTCGTTTTTTATCCACAAAACTTCATCTAATGTAGTTATCATAGGAATCATAATTTTTATATTTCCAAAAGCTGAAGCTCTTAAAATTGCTCTTAGATGTTTCCTAAGTTCCTTATAGAATTCTTTATAAATTCTAAAACCACGAAGTCCCAAAAATGGATTTTTTTCTTCATCTAATCTAAAAAACTTTGATTTTTTATCCGCTCCAATATCAAAAGTTCTGATTACGATAGGCTTATCCGTGCTTTGTGCAAGTTTTTTAAAAATCTTAAATTGATATTCCTCAGTTGGAGATTCAGAAGACATATATAAAAACTCCGTTCTAAATAATCCACAACCGTCTGTTCCGTTCTTAAGGGATACCTCAAATTCTTCAAAACTTGAAATATTACTACAAACCCTTACATATCTATTATTTTTTGTCCTTACTATATTTTTATCTAAAAATTCTTTTTGTGATGATTTTAATAACTTTTTATAAATATTAATTGTTTCATCATCCGGATTTAAAAATATTTTTTCTTGATTGCAGTCTAAAATACAATCAAAATTTTTATTTTTTAACTCTTGAAAATCTAAAGAATCACAAATTATATAAGGAATTTGTAAATTTTTAGCATACAAAGATGCATGAGAAGTTCTCCCGCCGTTTTTAGAAACTATTGCGATTAATCGTTCTTTGTACTTTTCAATTATCTTTGGAGATAAATTCTCAGTAAAAAGTATAAATTTATTTTCATAAATTTCAATCTCCTCATCGGAGGTTAAATCTCTAATGAATTCATCTTGAATTGAAATATAATCATAAATTCTATCTCTCATATAATCTGAATCAAGGTTGTTCAATTCAAAACAGATATGACCGAAAGTTTCCTCTATAGATTTTTCTAGAGATTTATTTTCTATCAATATTTTATTTTTTACAGTATCTTTTAAAAATGGATCATCTATTAATTCAATATGAACATTTAATAAATTTTCAAGCTTTTTATCATCAACTTTTACCCTATCCACTTCTAAATAACTTGATAACAAATTCTCAAATCTTATAATTTCTCTTTCTTTTTCATTATCAGAAATTTTATCTTGAATAAAATTTTTTTCATAAAATAATGTAACAACTTTACCGTATACAATTCCGTTCGAAACAGAAAATCCGTTATATATTCTCATAATACTCCACCAAAAAAGCTTCTCTCTCGAGAAGCTATACTTAAAAATTAATCAGCTAAATTTTCTATGAAGTTTACAACTTCTTCTAAAGTTTTTTCCTCATTTTCCCCATCAACTCTCAATGTTACCTCTGTTCCTTTAGAAATACCTAAACTCATAACATTAAAAATACTTTTTGCATCTGCAACCTTATTATCCATAATAATTTCAATACTTTCATCAAATTTCTTAACAAATTGAACCAAAGATGCTGCAGGTCTTGCGTGTAATCCCGTTTCATTTTTTATTATAACGTTTTTTTCTACCATAATACGCCTCCTAAATTATATTAATATCTAAACCAATTATATTTTACCATTATTATGAAAACAATTCAATACCTTTTTAAAAATATTTTAGTATTTCTGTCAGTCTTGGAAAATATATAAAAATAGACCTAAAATCACTAACTTTTCAATTAATAATTTAGGTCTATAAATAAAAGTTTTATAATATTGGAATAAATTTTATATTAATATCCATTAAATCCTTAAGTGTGTTATAAATAAAACAACTATTCAAAGATTTTTTGCAAAATTCAATTAATTCATCATCTTCAAGATCTGAAAACAAATATACTGTGATATCACAACTATCAATTTTTGCTTCTTCAGAATAGCCTTTAACAGCTAATACTGTCAGCGGATTTTTTAGTTTTATTTTAATTTTCCCTTCAATATCCTCTAATTTTATATTAAGTTTTTTTGAAACAAAAATTAAATTATGAATTATCCCTGAAATAATTGAACTTGCAAAATAATTAAAAGAAGTTTTATTGCTATCTTCTATATCAAAACTTATCTGAGAATTCACTTCAATAAAGTCTTTTTCTGTAAAAACTTTTACAACATCATTAGAACTTAAAACTGCTCTGTAGGAAGCGTCATAATTATATGATTCATATAAACTACTCATACATTTCTCTTAAAGCATTTTTAGCTATTTGTAATTGTTCCAACTTCTTTTCAATTATTTCAAATGTACTTACAGGTCTATTTGAAAAAGTAGCAAAGCCACAATCGGGATTTAACCAAAGTTTTTCCTTAGAGATAAATTTTAATGCTTCTCTAGCTCTATCAATTATTGATTGTGCTGTTTCAATAACGTCTGTCCTAGGATTTATAACTCCAAGGGCAAGAATTGAATTTTCTTTAATTTTTTCACTTGATAATAAAGAATCAAGTTCTCCTGCACGAGGAGTTGAAAATTCAAGTGCCAAAATATTTGGAGATGTTTCTTCAAAAAGAGGAACAAGAGGTGTATATGATCCTTTAAGTAAAATTCTCTCATCTTTACTCCAGTTTCCTCTACAAACATGAAGCGAACTAAGTATAGGTTTATCTTTTATATAATCCATAACGCATTTTATCAAATTCGTTGCAAATATCAACTCTTCTGTAGGATCTTTTCTTTCAGAAAGAGCAGCACACATAAAAGATCTGGTTTTTCCTTCAGAAAAAACAACTTCTGTAAGTACAGGTTCATCAAATTGAATTATATCAACACCAGCTTCTATTAAGTTATCTATCTCTTGTTTTAAAATTTTTATTACATCTTCACCTAATTCTTCTTTACTATTGTAAAATTTTTTGCTAAGAGCTGGAAGCCACATAGATCTTGTCATAAGATAGGGACCCGGAAGAGTTGCCTTAACAGGAAAAGTTGTAATTTTTTTCAAAAATTTTATCTCATCAGAAACTAAACTTTTATTATATTTTAAAATACCATTACAAATAGCATTTTTTATACTAACAGATGGAACATCAAGTGTTTCCAAGATTTGTTCGAACGCTTGTTTATCGTCTATATATTCAAGCATATCACCCATATTCATCATAACAACTCCATCTATCCTATCTGCTACAAAAGAAACATAATTATCTCTTGCCAATTCTCCATTAGTTATTATATCTATTGAATATTTTTCTTGAAGTTTAACCAATTTTTCAGTTTCAATTTTTATTAAATCCTCATATTCCTTTTTATAATCAACATCAAATTTTAATCTTCTCTTCAAAGCCATTACCTCTTTACTTCTTGGCAGACTTCCTATAAGAGAAGTTGTAAATGGTTTAAAAGTTTTTTTCATCTCATACCTACTTATAAAAAGTTTCTAAAAAATCAATATATTCATTTGCATTTTTTATTTGCTCAAACCCTGTTGTTCTACCAACAACCCACTTTTTTAAACCTTCCATATCCATCATTTCTTTATGTTCAGGGTTATTGTAATCCATTTTGTGTAAAATTTTCGCAAACATTTCAAATTTTTCAACTTCAAGACTAGGTCTTCCTGAAAAAATACAATGATCAAAAAAAGGAGTTTTATAAATTATATCAACTTGATTTTTGTCAATAGTTCCATCTAATATCCATGCATCATAATTCAAATCTAACATCCAAGTTGCATCAACTTCACCATTAATCATAGCTTTTGCAGAATCCAATTCTCCACCAACATGATCTCCATGAAGTCCAATTCCTATATCAAATCTTTTTTCAACATAATCTTTTTGAAATTCAAGTCCATGCTGATGTAAATTATATATCGGTATAAGTCTGGCTTGAGGAGAATCAATAGCACCAAAACCTATTATTTTTCCCTTTAAATCTTCCATAGATTTTATATTTGAAGACTTTTTTACAACCAAATATGTTGAACGATTATTATCTGTATCTCTCATAGAACCATTTAACGCTTTTCCATTAGTTCTTAAATTAGCATCCAACCAAGCGAGAGGAGAATTCCAAGCAACATCAATTTCTTCTTTAATAAGTCCGTCAACTTGTGATCTATAGTCTTTATAATAAATAGGCTCAATTTCAAAACCTTCTCCTTTAAAGAAATCAGCGATTATTCCCCAAATAACGGTTACTCTAGGTGCATAAACTACTGCACCGACTTTTAATTTATTCATATATGTTCCTCCTATTTTGTAAATATTTAATATAAATCTAAGCAAAAAAGCTTATTTATTAAAAAATTAAAATTTAGATTAAAGGTAATCCTAAAAGAGCTCTTCCTAACCAAAGAATCAAAACATCAACACTTGGTGCCATAATTTGTCCTGCATAAGAATCCCTTAAAAGTCTTTCTATTATTCCCATTTTATTATAAGCTTTTCCTCCACCAACTCTCATTCCTAATCTTGCAACTTCAATAGCAGCCTCTGACGCAAAAATTCTAGCTGATATAATTTTCACTATAGCATCACTTTCTCCAGCATCAGCAGCTCTGGCTGCTTCTTTTGTTCCTAAGATTGCAGCATTAGTTTGAGAATATATTCTTGAAATATGTGTTTGTACAGTTTCATATTCTGCAAGTTTTGGTCCAAAAGTATGTTGTCTGTTTGTAGCATGATTTAAAGCTTCTGCAAGAACAGCTTCACATACACCAGTATAAACTGAAGCTAAACCAGTAATGAAGAATGGTGCAACAACTTCGAAAATATGAGTCATAGCATCACCGATTTCTCCAATTCTATATGATTTTGGTAAATGAGCATCTACAAATTCCATAGGACATGAAACATTTCCTCTCATACCTAAACCATTCCATTCGCTTTGTTTAAATTCAACACCAGCAGTTTCAATAGGAACTATCCAGTTATCAATTCCTTCTCCAGATTCTGAAGAAGATAGTAATAAATAATATGATGCTTGTCCAGCAGATGTAACCATACTCTTTGTTCCATTTAAGATTATTTCACTATCTGTAAATTCAGCTTTAATATCAGGTAAATAGAAATTTGTTCCTGAACCAAATTCAGAATAAGCAAATCCTAAAAACTTATTATTTTCTACTACATCTTTAACTATTTTATTTTTTAATTCTTCGCTACCATATTTTAAAACAATGCTTAAACAAACATTATGCATCATATAGCAAAGTCCAGCTGTTGCACTACTTTTTGCAAAAGCTCTACAAGCTTCAGAATGTTCTGTCATTCCTTTTCCTAATCCGCCTAGTTCTGTTGGAACCATTAATTTAAAATATCCAGCTTTTCCTATTTCCTTAAAAGATTCAACGGGAAACTCCATTTTTTCATCAATTTCTTTTGCATAAGGCAAAATATGTTCATTAGCAAATTTTAATGCTTCTTCGTAAAAAATACTCATGTTAACCTCCAATTTTTAAAATATAAATAATCTTTATAATCTATAAAGATTATTCTTTGTTTGCCCATTATAGCATATTAATAATCATTTTTAAAAATTCAGTTTGATAGTATTAATAATTTTTTAGTTGTTTTTATAGTTTATTAGTTTTTCAACGTTTATAAGCATTTTTACATAAATATTATTTATGTAAAAATTTATTATTATAAGTTTTATAAATTATTTATTTTATAGATATTGAAATTTACAATTATAAAAATTTAAAATCATAATAAATTTTTATAAAAAATATCAATTATATTATTACAGTTTAGTCATACTTTGATCTTATAATAAATCCATTTATTTTAGACATTAAAAAACTGACCTTTCAGTCAGTTAATTTTCTTGTTCTAACACTCCCTGTCTAAGTTGACCGCAGGCACCATTTATATCGTCGCCCTGTTTTTTTCTAATTGTTGCATTTATTCCATAATTTTCTAGCATCGACTTAAAAGAATAAATATACTTTGTACTTGGTGCAACTCCATCAAATTCTTTTATTGAATTTAAAGGAATTATATTAATATGGCAATTTAAACCTTTTAGAATATTCTTAAGCTCCAACGCATGTTTTTTTGAGTCATTTTGCCCTTTGATTATTGTATATTCAAAACTGACTCTTCTTGAAGTTTTATCAAAATAATATTTACAAGCCTTTAATATCTCATCAATTGAAAAATTATCTGAAATAGGCATTATTTCTCGTCTTTCATTTTGAAATGGATTATGAAGTGAAATTGTAAGTGTTACGGGTAATTTTTCATCAGCTAATTTATATATATTATGAACAAGCCCACATGTTGAAATTGTAATATTTCTTAAGCTCAAATTTTTACCTTTTTCAGAATTTATAATTTTCAAAAATCCTATTACATTATTATAATTATCAAGTGGTTCTCCAATACCCATAATAACAACATTATTTATAGTTAAATTCAAATCATTCTCTATTAGATAAATTTGATTTAACATTTCACCAGAAGTTAAATTTCTTTTAAAATTTTCTTTTGTTGAAGCACAAAAAGTACAACCCATTCTACAACCTACTTGACTTGAAATACAAACTGTACAATAACTTCCATAGTCCATAAATACAGTTTCAATTATTCTATTATCATATAATTTAATCAAATATTTTTTTGTATTATCTAGCTTTGATTCATATTTTGTATAAATTGAAGAAGTATTTATATATCCTATCTCCTTTAGTTTTTCAATTAAAACTTTAGGCAGTTGCTTGCAATTTTCTATTTCAAAGTTTTTCTTTTGATGCATAAATCTAAAAAATTGCTCAGCTCTAAACTTCTTTTCTCCCAAACTTAAAAATAAATCTTCAAGCTCTTCAATTTTCAAAGAATTAAATTCTATTTTTTTATTTCCCATTCTTTTCTTCCCTTAGAATAAAATCTCTCAACAAATAATCAACAGACATAAAACGAACTTGTTTTTCTTGAACTTTTCCTTTTATTTTTCTAATCAATGTATAAGCGAGTTCTCCTGCAAGTCCTGCTCCTCTTGCAGTAATTATATTGTCATCTATACAAATTGCATCTTCTTTAACATTTGCATCAAGCAATTCATCTTCCATTCCAGGATAAATTACTGCATTTCTTCCGGATAAAACACCTACTTTTGCAAGAACTGAAGGTCCTGCACAAATTGCAGAAATCAATTTATGCTCTTCGTCAAATTTCTTTATTATTTCTAAAACTCTTTTATCCTCTCTGATGTCAAAAGCAGCAGGAAGTCCACCAGGAATAATAATTCCTGCATATTCTTTTAAATTTATATTTTCAATCAAATCATCAGCTAAAACAGTTATTCCTCTATTACTTGTAACTTGAAGTTTTCCTGTAATTGAAATCATATCGACCTTAATATCCGCTCTTCTAAGATAATCAACTTGAGTAAGTGCTTCAACTTCTTCAAAGGTATCTGTTAAAATTAAAATATATCTATCCATTTTGTCCTCCTAATATTTTTCTTAAAAATTGACCCGTATATGACTTCTCACATTTTGCAACTTCTTCCGGAGTTCCTGTTACGACAATAGTTCCTCCACCGTCTCCACCTTCAACACCTAAATCAATTATATGATCAGCAATTTTTATCATATCTAAATTATGTTCTATAACAATAACAGTATTTCCTTGTTCAACTAAGGTATTTAAAACTTCAATCAATTTTTTTATATCATCAATGTGTAATCCTGTAGTTGGTTCATCTAAAATATAAACAGTTTGTCCCGTTCCACGTTTAGCAAGTTCAGATGCAAGTTTAACTCTCTGAGCCTCTCCTCCTGAAAGCTCTGTTGAGCTTTGACCAATCTTAATATAATCCAATCCTACATCATATAAAGTTTGTAATTTTCTTTTTATTGAAGGATGATTTTCAAAAAATTTAAGTCCATCTTCAACAGTCATTTCCAAAACATCTGAAATATTTTTTCCATTATATGTTACTTCCAAAGTTTCTCTATTATATCTTTTACCACCACAAACTTCACAAGGTACATATACATCAGGTAAAAAGTGCATTTCAACCTTTATTGTTCCGTCTCCTTTACAAGCTTCACAACGACCACCATGAACATTAAAACTAAATCTACCTTTGCTATATCCTTTCATTTTTGCCTTTGTAGTCATGGCAAAAACATCTCTTATATTATCAAAAAGTTTAGTATAAGTTGCAGGATTTGAACGCGGAGTTCTACCTATCGGACTTTGGTCAATTTCAATAACTTTATCAAGTTTTTCATAGCCCTCTATCCTATCAAATTTTCCTGTTTTTTGTTTGCTCCTATTTAATTTGTTTGACAATTCTTTATTTAAAATTGAATTTACCAAACTGCTCTTTCCACTTCCGGAAACACCAGTTACACAAGTAAAAACACCGATAGGAAATTCAACATCAATATTTTTTAAATTATTTTCTCTTGCTCCAAAAACTTTAATTGTATCTGTGTATTTTCTTCTTTGTTTAGGAACTTCTATTTTACTTTTTCCTGAAAGATATGCACCTGTAATAGATTTTTTACTCTTCATAATATCTTTAAGAGTTCCCTGAGCAACAACCTCTCCACCATGAATACCTGCTCTTGGTCCAATATCTACAATATGGTCGGCACAACGAATAGTATCCTCATCATGTTCTACTACAATCAATGTATTTCCAAGATTTGTTAAATTTCTTAAAGCATTTAAAAGTTTTTCATTATCTCTTTGATGTAAACCGATACTTGGTTCATCCAAAACATAAACAACTCCAACAAGCCCAGAACCAATTTGAGTTGCAAGTCTAATTCTTTGACTTTCTCCTCCTGAAAGAGTTCCTGCACTTCTTGCCAAAGTTAAATATTCAAGACCTACATCTTTTAAAAATTTAAGTCTTTCTCTAATTTCCTTTAAAATTCTTTCACCAATAATACTTTCAGTTTCTGTTAATTCTAAATCATTAAACCATTCATTTAATTTTTGAACAGACATTGCAGTAACATCTGAAATATTTTTATCTCTTATAAAAATTGAAAGAGCTTTTTCATTAAGTCTTTTTCCTTTACAAGTTTCACATTCCATTTCAGACATCACTGTTTCAATTTTTTCTCTCATAGAAGACATTGGAGAAGAAGCATATCTTCTTTCCAAATTCTTTACTATTCCTTCAAATGGTTTATTAAAAGTTTTATTTTCATTTGTGAACTTACTTTCAAACCTAAATTTTATATTTCTTGATCCTGTCCCATAAAGAAGTTCATCTATAGTTTCTTTACTTAAATCTTTAAAAGGAGTATTTTCATCAAAACCGTTATATTTTATGATTTCGTGAAATATTTTGTAATAGTATCCATCTTCCCCAGTAGTCATGTTGTAACATTCAATAGCTCCCTCTAAAAGTGATTTATTTTTATCAGGAATCACCAAATCCGGATCTATAATTTTATGACTTCCAAGTCCATTACAATCATGACACATTCCAAAAGGACTGTTAAAAGAAAAAGTTCTAGGTTCAATTTCATCAAATGAAATATGCCCGTTAGGACAGGACATTTTTTCAGAAAATAAAATTTCTTCTCCATCAACCACTTTAACCTTAACAATACTGTCACTAAATTTAAAAGCTGTTTCCAAACTCTCTGTAAGTCTTGATTCAATCCCCTTTTTTACAACAAGTCTATCAACTACAATATCAATATTATGTTTTTTATTTTTATCTAATTCAATTTCTTCAGTAAGTTCATATTCTTTATCGTCAATAATCGCACGAACAAAACCTTGAATTTTTATATTTTCTAAAAGTTTTTTATGTTCTCCCTTTTTTCCACGAATTACAGGAGCTAACACAAATATCTTACTTCTCTCTTCAAGTTTCATAACCCTATCAACCATTTGATCGATACTTTGACTTTTTATTTCAGTTCCACATATTGGACATTTTGGAATTCCAATTTTTGCAAAAAGCAATCTTAAATAATCATAAATTTCAGTAACAGTTCCTACAGTAGATCTTGGATTTCTATTTGTAGTTTTTTGATCAATAGAAATTGACGGACTTAGTCCATCAATATATTCAACATCAGGTTTATCCATTTGACCTAAAAATTGTCTTGCATAACTTGATAAGCTCTCAACATATCTTCTTTGCCCTTCGGCATAAATTGTATCAAAAGCTAAAGATGATTTTCCGCTTCCACTAAGTCCTGTAAAAACAACCATTTTATCTCTTGGAATTTCCAAATCTATATTTTTTAAATTATTTACTTTTGCCCCTTTAATTCTAATCGTATTTTTAGACATCTAATCCCCACATTTCTTTTAATCTCTTTATTTCATCTCTTATTGATGCTGCTCTTTCAAAGTCTAAAGAATCGGCAGCAGATAACATTTCATTTTTCAAATCTTCAATGAAACTTTCATAATCTTTAATTTCAACATCTTCTGTTTTATAATCCACATTATCCTCAGCAACCTTAGTAGCTTGAATAATCTCTCTAATATCTTTCTTAACACTCTTTGGAGTGATATTATGCTCTATATTGTATTTATTTTGAATTTCACGTCTTCTATTTGTTTCCTTAATTGCCACATCCATTGACTTTGTTATTCTATCTGCATACATAATAACTCTTCCGTTTACATTTCTTGCAGCACGTCCAATTGTTTGTATCATAGAAGTTTCAGAACGTAAAAAACCTTCCTTATCTGCATCCATAATTATAACCATACTTACCTCTGGCAAGTCAAGTCCTTCTCTTAATAAATTTATTCCAACCAAAACGTCAAACTTTCCAACACGCAAATCTCTAATTATTTCCATACGTTCAATCGTATCAATATCGCTATGCAAATAAGTTGTTTTTATTCCTACATTTTTTAAATAATCCGTTAAATTTTCAGCCATTTTTTTAGTTAAAGTTGTAATTAAAACACGTTCACCTTTTTTAATAACTGAATTCACTTCCCCAATTATATCATCAATTTGTCCTTCTGTTTTTCTAACTTCAATTAAAGGATCCAAGAGTCCCGTAGGTCTTATAATTTGTTCAACTTCTTCTAAATTATGGCTTTTTTCGTACTTTCCAGGAGTTGCAGATACATATAAGATTTGATTTACCATACTTTCAAATTCTGTGAATTTTAATGGTCTGTTATCCAAAGCAGAAGGCAATCTAAATCCATAATCAACCAAATTTTGTTTTCTACTTCTATCCCCTTCATACATTGCTCCAATTTGTGGAACAGTAACATGACTTTCATCTACAATAATCAAAAAGTCATCAGGAAAATAATCAATCAAAGTATAAGGTCTTGAACCTCTTTCTCTACCACTTAAATGAGCAGAATAATTTTCTACACCACTACAAAATCCAATTTCTTGTAACATTTCCAAATCATATTTTGTTCTCTGTTCAAGTCTTTGAGCTTCAACTAATTTATTTTCTTGATTTAAAACTAAAAGTCTTTCTTCCAATTCTTTTGAAATTGTACCAATAGCTCTTTCAATTTTTTCAGAACTAGTAGCGAAGTGAGAAGCAGGATAAATTGCAACATGCTCACGAGTTCCTATTACATTACCTGTTAAGGCATCAATTTCTGAAATTTTATCTATCTCATCTCCAAAAAATTCTACTCTAATACTATTTTCAGATGAGGAAACTGGAAATATTTCTAAACTGTCTCCCCTTACACGAAAAGTACCACGAATAAAATTAATATCATTTCTTACATATTGAATATCTACAAGTTTTCTTATAACTTCATCTCTATCTTTTATCATTCCCGGTCTTAATGAAACAACTAAATTTTCATAGTCTATTGGATCACCTAAACCATAAATACAAGAAACGGAAGCAACAATGATTACATCTCTTCTTTCAAAAAGAGACATTGTAGCGGAGTGTCTAAGTTTATCTATCTCATCATTTATTGAGCTGTCTTTTTCTATATAAGTATCGGATTGTGGAACATAAGCTTCAGGTTGATAATAATCATAATAGGACACAAAAAACTCAACAGCGTTGTTAGGAAAAAATTCTTTAAATTCACTCGCAAGCTGATAAGCCAAAGTCTTATTATGCGCAATTACAAGTGTTGGTTTTTGAACTTTTTCAATAATATTTGCCATTGTAAAGGTCTTTCCACTACCTGTAACACCCTTTAAAATTATTTCTTTATTACCTTTTTTAATTGAATCCGAAATTTTTTCAATAGCCTCAGGTTGATCTCCTGTAGGCTTAAATTTTGAATTTAAAACAAACTCCATAATGTACTCCCATTTATATATTAAATAAAATTTTTTATATCAAAAATAATCCATCTATATTATACTATATTTTTCATCTATAACATAATCAATATACCGCAAAAATTTCTTTAATAATCAAATTAAAAAATACTTTCTGTTATAAAATTTTATTGTTGATAATAAATATCGAAAGTGCTATAATTGGTTTATAGTTAAATAAATTTTTATGGAGGTATTTATGTTTTTAGTTGTAAAAAATTTAAACAAATCTTATGGGACAAATGAAAATAAAATTTCCGTTTTAAAAGATATAAATTTTTCTTTAGAAAAAGGAGCACTTTGTACTCTATTGGGACCTTCAGGTTCTGGAAAGTCAACTTTACTTAATGCAGTTGGCGGACTTGAAAAAATTGACAGCGGATCTATCATAATAAATGAATGTGAAATTTCCTGTTTAAAACAAAATGCTCTTTCAAATTTTAGAAGAAAATATTTAGGCTTTATTTTTCAATTTTACAATTTAATTCCGGACTTAACCGTAACGGAAAATATTCAAGTGGGTTCTTTTATACACAATGATCCTATGGATATTGAAAAATTAATAAAAGATTTAGGTCTATGGGAACACAAAAATAAATATCCAAGACAATTATCAGGTGGACAACAACAAAGATGTGCAATAGGACGTGCTTTAATAAAAAAACCTGAAATACTGCTTTGTGATGAACCTACAGGTGCTCTTGATTACAAAACTTCAAAAGATATTTTATCCCTACTTCAAAGAATAAACAAAGAGTATGAAACTACAATCATTCTTGCAACTCATAATGAAGAAATAACGAAGATGTCTAATATAATTATAAGACTTAAGGACGGTATTATATCTCAAGAAATAGAAAACGAAAAGGTATTGGATGCACAAGAATTGGAGTGGTAGTATGAGAAACTTAAATAAAAGAATTTTTCGAAGTTTAAAAACTCAATGGTCAAAAAATTTATTTCTCTTTATACTTCTATTTTTTATGATTTCCACAACTTCAGGCATGTTAGTTTCATCAGGAAGTATCAAGACTTTATATTATGAACTTATGTCAACTGGAGTTGTTGAAGATGGAAAAATATTATTCGCATTTGACCCTACAGATGAAATATTAAAATCCATTGAAAAAACTAATGTTAAAGTCGAAAAATCTCCTTACGTTGATGCAAAAATTAATAAAATTAAAGATGATAAAGATGAAAAAACAATTAGACTTTATACAAATAGAAAAAATATAAATCTCCCTGTTATCAATGAAGGTAATCTTGCAAAAAACAAAAACGAAATAGCTATAAATAAATTATTTGCTGAAAACAATGATTTAAAAGTCGGTGACACTATCACTTTTAAAAAAGAATTTTTTAAAGATAATAAAGAAAGAAGCTTTAAAATAGTTGGTTTAATAGCAACTCCGGATTATAATTCATCTTTTCAAAAATCTACAGATTTAATATTTAATGCAATAGATTTTGGAGTAGGATTAGTATCTGATAAAGACAAAGATGTTTTTAACGAAAGCAAGTTAAAATATCAAGTTTCATATAGATTTAATGATAGAAACCTAAGTGAAAAAGAAACGAAAGAAAAAAATAAAGAAGTTGTAAATTCTGCAAATATATCAAAAACAGTTTTAGAACAACTTCCAAAAAAAGATAATAATGCTATAAGTTATTTGATTGACGATATGGGTGGAGATAGGCCTATGGTTATTGTTATGCTTTGTCTAATGGTAACGCTAATAGGATTCATATTTGCACTTTCTATTGTGAGTAAAATACAAGAAGAATCTGAAATAATTGGAATACTTCTTGCGAATGGATATAAAAAATCAGAGCTCGTTTTAAATTATATAGCAAACTCTGTTATAATTACTTTTTTAGCTGCTATTTTAGGAAATGTTCTTGGATACACAGTTTTTACAAATTCTTTTAAATCTGTTTACTACAAATCATTTAATATGCAGAACTTCACTCCTAGTTTCAACTTGGAAGCATTAATAATTACAACTATAATCCCTATTTCAATAATTTTAATTTTTAATTATATTTATATTTATAGAAAATTAAACTTCACACCTTTAGATTTTTTAAGAAAAAATTTAAAACATTATAAAAATAAAAGAAAATCAAAGCATGAAAATGAATTAAAAGTCAACAAAAACTTTTTAGGTTCATTTAGAAAATCAATTATAAAATCCAACAAAGGTGATTATGTAGCGATAGTACTTGGAATATTTATTACTTCAATATTATTCATCTTTGGAATTTCTGCAAAACCTACATTCGACAACTACGGAAATAATATAAAAGAAAATTTGATTAGTAAATATCAATATGTGCTAAAGGCTCCTATTGAAATTGGCAATAAAACAGCAGAAAAATATACGACTACACCAGCAAGGGTTTATCACAGTATCAAAAAATCAGATGAAGACATACTTCTTTTAGGAATTACTGAAAATTCAAAATACTTTGAAAACACCAAACTACCCGAAAACAAAAATGAGATAGTTATTAGTGAAAATCTTTCAAAGAAACTTAGAAAGTATGTTGGAGATGAAATAACAGTTAAAGGGAAATTGTCAGATAAAGAAAAGACTTATAAAATAGTTAATATACACAAAAAGTCTGCTAATCTTTCAGCCTTTATAAAGCAAGAATATTTGAATGAAGAATTAGAGCAAAATAAAGAATTCTTTAATGGATATTTTAGTAATGAAAAATTGGATATTGATGAAAAGTATGTTTCAACAACAATAGATGAAAATTCAATGACAGATGTTTCTAAACAGATGTCTAAACTTATGGGACCAATGCTATCTGCATTTATAGCTGTATCTACAATATTCTTAGCAGGCTTTACTTACAGTCTAATGAAAATAATAACAGATAAAAATACTATCCAAATTGCATATTTAAAAATTTTCGGTTACACGAATAGAGAAATTTCAAAAATCTATATTCGACCAGTAACTCTAACAGTATTATTAAGTTTAATAGCTTTAATACCACTTGAAATATATACAGTAAAACAAATAATGTATTATTCAATGCTAAAATTTTCAGGATATTTAGAGCTTGATATTTCGCCAAAAATTGTAATAATGTCAATTGTGATAACTATTGCTACTTATTTATTTGTAAGTATATTACAATTTTATAGAATATCAAAAATGAATTTCAGCGAAGTTTTAAAAAACAGAGAATAATTTACTATCACTTAATTCTGTCACAATCAAGAGTATAATCTTATATTTAATTTAGAAAACAACGGAAAAAAAATTCCGTTGTTTTTTATGACAACTTTAATCCCATTAAATTAATATATCTAGTATTCAACAGAAAATTATGGTATAATATGTGTGTATAAATTTTAGGAGGAATCATGAAAAAAGTAGTTGGGATAAGATTCAAAGAAGCCGGAAAGATATATTACTTTGATCCCTGCAACTTTAGTATAAATAAAAATGATAATGTAATCGTAGAAACTTCTCGTGGTATAGAGTATGGAAATGTAGCCATTGAACCTAGAGAAGTTGAAGAATCAAAACTAGTTTCATCATTAAAACCAGTTTTGAGAATTGCTGATAACATGGATGATTATATACATGAAGAAAATAAAAAGAAGGCTAAAGATGCTATTGAAATTTGCAAAGTAAAAGCAAATGAACACGGCTTAGATATGAAATTAGTTGATTGTGAATATACTTTTGACAATCAAAAAGTTATTTTTTACTTTGTTTCTGACAATAGAATTGATTTTAGAGAATTGGTTAAGGATCTTGCATATATATTTAAAAATAGAATCGAACTTAGACAAATTGGAGTTAGAGATCATGCGAAAATAGTAGGTGCTCTCGGCTCTTGTGGTCAAGTTTGTTGTTGCAAAAGATTTTTAGGAGAATTTGCTCCTGTAACTATAAAAATGGCAAGAGATCAATCTCTATCTCTAAATCAAAATAAAATCTCAGGAACATGTGGTAGACTAATGTGTTGTTTGAAATACGAACAAAATGTTTACGAAGAAAAATTAAAAAAAATTCCACCTTGTGGTACTTATGTAATAACAAGTGAAGGCAAAGGCATTATAGTTGACAGTTATACTCTATCAGAAATTGTAAAAGTAAAGATAGTAAATGAAGATAATAACACTGAAACTATTAAACCATTTTTTGTAGATGATATTGCAGTTACAAAAGAAAGAGATATGGCTTACGCTAAAAAAGATGAAGATATTCAATTTGAATATATTGAGGAATTATTATAAGCATTAAAAAATAGAGTTGTTTCTAACTCTATTTTTTTGTTATGTCAATTAATTTTTATAATCTAATTACCAATTTTTATATATTCTATTTTGTTTCTTTCCAATAATTCTATCGCATATTCATCCATTCTATAACTATTTTCATAATAAATCTTTGAAATTCCCGCTTGAATTAAAGCCTTAGTACAATTTAAACAAGGAAAATGAGTTACATAACAAGTACAACCCTTTACTTTTATCCCTTCTCTTGCACAATATAAAAGTGCATTTTGCTCTGCATGGATTGTCGCAATACAATGTCCATCTCTCATTGTATGACCTATTTCATCACATTGAGGATTTCCTGAAATTGAACCATTATATCCAGTTGAGATAATTCTATTATCCTTATTAACTAAAACGCAACCAACATATGCCCTATCACAAGTTCCTCTAGTCGCGACCATTTTCGCCAAATCCATAAAATATTCATTCCAAGGTTTTCTCATATTCCCTCCTATTTTTAAAATAATTTTCTGTATTTCCCTCTTTCCAAAAATTCTATAACTTTTCTATCTCTTAAAATTTGTAATTGTTGTCTAATTTTAGCTCTTATATTATTATTGTTTAAAAATTTTCCGTGTAAATAATCTTCAAAATTATACATATCCGCCAAACAAAACTCAACTGTTGGAATAAGATTTATACAATTTAATATTTCCATTAACCAACCTCTACTATTTATATCTTTAGTTATAAGTCGATTACTAATATTTACATGATTAACAATATCAGTCTTATTGCAAATTTCTCCATTCGAAATAATAAATATTTTCCCTTGAATAGGAATTTTATTAACTAAAATATTACAACCTATCCACCCTGCTCTTTTTGCACTTTGAGATAAGGGCTTTCTCTTTTCTATTATGTCAGGTACAAAAAAGTGCTTTGGAACAAATATTAAATCATTAACTTTCCATTCTACATTAGAATACTTCATAAACAAAAAATCCGGATTTTTATTACTTGTTATTCTCCTTATCATAGTTTCATAAGAACCATCATTAATTTTTAAACTTACATTTTTAGTATTACTTTTTAATTCATATTCATTTTTACAAGAAGGGCAAAAGAAGTCCGCCACTGGTCTGTTATTTTCAAAATGATTTAAATTAAAATTCCCACATCTGGGACAATACATATTTTCATTAACCCATTTTTCGGTTAACACTCTAGCTTTTTGAGAATTTGATTTGTAATTTTTAATTTTTTCAATATCAAATTTTAAATTCATAGTTCTTCTACTTTCCAAATAATTTTTTCTCTATTTCATCTAGTTGATTTAAAGCTTTGTCATCTAGAGTGTTGAAATAGCTTTTGTTTGTAATTCTGTTTTTAGTTTCATAACGATTACTTTTGTTTTTTAAATTTTCATAACGGAACAATAATTCTTTTGAAGTTAATACTATTCCACCTCTTTGTGTAACTAGTTTTTGAATAAGAGTGTCATCTGTTCCAACAGAAACTGATATTTTTCTTCCAATTTCATCCAATTTTTTTTCAATAAATTGGTCTGCGGTTTCATTTTGTTTCGTATAGATAACTTCAATTCCCTTAATAATTTCTGAAGTTCCTTTAAAATTTATCTTATATGCATCAAAGACAAGTAGCAAATCTATTCCTATAAGTTTTGAAAATTCACCCATATCGTAAATTAATTCATTTCTTGCATTTTCAAAACTCAAATTTAAAAATGGTTTATATTTTTCCCAAGCATTTAAAATATTGTAACCGTCAATTATAATTAATTTTTTATTTTTCATCTCTCTGTCTTAATGCCTCATAAACTAGAATTGCACAGGCATTTGATGCGTTAAGGCTTGAAACTTTACCTTTCATTGGAAGTTTAGTTAAAAAGTCACATCTCTTTCTGATAAGTTGTCCTATTCCCTTGCCTTCATTTCCAATTACTATTGCAATATTTCCCTTAAAATCCATATCTGTATAAATTTTTTCAGCCTCTCCACAAGCACCATAAACCCATACATTTTCTTTTTGTAATTTTAAAATTGTATCTGCAATATTTGCAACTTTCGCTATTTTAATATGATTTACTGCTCCAGCAGATGATTTTTGAACAATTGAAGTAACTGGCGCTTGATTTCTCTTAGAAACTATAATTCCATGAACACCAACAGCTTCACAAGTACGAATTATTGCTCCAAAATTATGTGGATCTTCAATCTCATCAAGAATCACTAAAAACAAATCTTCATTTTTATCTTTTGCACCTTGTAATATTTCTTCGACAGTTGAATACTCAAAACTTGAAATTAAGGCACAAACTCCTTGATGAACAATTCCATCTGCCATATTTTCCAATTTGTTTTTATCAATTTCTGAAATTAGAATACCATTTGCCTTTGCTTTACCAATTATTTTATTTATTGAGCCCTTTAAATCACCTTTTAAAATATATATTTTCTCTACTTTTCTATCGCATTCTAATGCCTCTAATACAGCATTTCTTCCGAATATATAGTCGCTCATATTACACCCTTTTCCAAATAACACCATTTCTTGTGTCTTTTAATTCTATATTCATTTCTTTTAAAGCATCACGAATTTCATCAGCTCTTTTAAAATCTTTATTCTTTCTAGCTTCTTCTCTTTCTTTAATAAGTTTTTCAACTTTTTCATCTAAATTATCATCTTCTTCTTTATAAAGAAGTCCTAAAACAGAAGTTAAATCAGAAAGTAACTTAACAGCACCTTTTACTACCTTTAAATCCGTATTTTCATCAAATGTATTTGCATAACGAATAAGTTCATAAACTTTAGAAACAGCATCTGCAGTATTCAAATCATCATCCATACAATCTAAAAATTCTTTTTTCAATTCAACTAATTTAGAAATATCTCCATTTTCTCTTTCTTCACATATTTCTAAAAGTCTTTCTAAATGTTCTTTACCATTATACATCCTTTCAAGTCCATTTTTTGTTTGTTCCATAACTTCTCTACTGAAATTCAAAGGATTTCGATAATGTGTTGATAAAATCCAAAGTCTGATTACTTCCAAGTCATATTCTTTTTGAATATCTTTTATGGTAAAGAAATTTCCTTTTGATTTACTCATCTTTACATTATCTATATTAATCATTCCATTATGCATCCAGTAATTAGCAAAAACTTTTCCATTACAACATTCAGACTGAGCAATTTCATTTTCGTGATGAGGAAATTGTAAATCTTCTCCACCCGCATGAATATCTATTGTATCTCCTAAATATTTCTTTGCCATTACAGAACATTCAAGATGCCATCCAGGTCTACCCATTCCCCAAGGACTTTCCCAAGCTGGTTCACTTTCATCTTTTCTTTTTTTCCAAAGTGCAAAATCAAGAGGATTTTTCTTTTCATCAGAAATATCAATCCTTGCTCCTGCTCTTAAATCATCAATATTTTTTTTAGATAATTTTCCATAGTCCTTAGCTTTTGTAATATCAAAATATACATTACCATCGACATTATATGCAATGCCTTTTTCTTCTAAAACTTTTACAAATTCTATCATCTCATTGATACATTCTGTAGCTTTTGGATGAATTGTATGACTTTCAAAAAGATTTAAACCATAACTATCTTCAAGATATGCATCAATATATTTTTTTGTAATATCTGTAAAAGGTACATTTTCTTCTTTCGCTCTATTTATAATCTTATCGTCAATATCTGTAAAATTACTTACAAATTTTACATCATAACCTATATATAAAAGATATCTTCTCAAAGTATCATAAACAATCATAGGTCTTGAATTACCAATATGAATATAATTATAAACCGTTGGACCACAAACATAAATCAATGCCTTTCCAGCTTGAATAGGCTTAAAATCTTCTTTTTTTCTAGTTAATGTGTTGTAAATCTTCATATTACACCTCTCTATTTTTATTTCATAGTATTTTACTACTTAAAATTATTTTATATAAAACAAAACGTCTCTTGAAAAACAAGAGACGAAAAAATTCCGCGGTTCCACTCTAATTGAAAAAATCCACTTAAATTGCTATAAAGTAGCAACCAATACTCCAAGGACGCACCTTCAACATTGATGTATTTCACCACATAACATCTCTCTAAAAATTGTTGTTTCTTTTCCTCTTCAACATATATCTTCATTTATAATAGGATACTAAATTATTAAGAAAAAGTCAATATTTTAATTAGACTTTTCTTCTTTTATTTTTAAAAGCAAGTCAACTCTATCAGTAATAATTCCGTCAACTTTTTTATTTATAAGTTTTCTCATATCTTTTTCTGTATTTATTGTCCAATAACAAACAGCAATATTATGTTTATGAAATTTATAGATTAGATACTTCGTATCTAATGGAAGTTTTTCAAATCTTGGAAGCATCATTGCATGAGTATTAAATTTTTTAAAACTGTCATATCCAAAATATGAAGCCAATACAACTTCAGTAGTCTTTTGCATAGATCCGGAAATGATAATTTCACCTTTGCTAATTTTTCTTAAATGTTTAAGATTTTCTTCATTAAAACTTGAAAAAATTACATTTTTTTCCAAATTATATTCTTTTACAAATTTATATAAAAGTTCTGCAGACTTTAATCCTACTTCTCCATCATCTTTAATATCTATACTATATACAACATCATCTCTAAATTTTTCAAAAAGTGCAGAAACTTCCATTGGATATAATCCATTCACCCTATTTTCAGCATAAGGAAAATCTCCATTAATATCTTTAAATTTATATCCAAAATTAAGTTCTTTTAATTCATCATAAGTATAATCTATAACCTTTCCTGTCCCATCAGTTGTTTCATCAATATCTTCATTATGTTGAGTTATTATTTTACCATCTTTTGTAAGTCTTATATCTGTTTCAAAAGCATCAACGCCCAGTTCAAAAGACTTCAGAAAAGCTAATTCCGTATTTTCCGGAAATAAATGACTTGAACCCCTATGTGCAAAGATAAGCGGAAAACTTCCATTCCTAAAAATATTTCTTGCCTTCTTTTCTTTTTTAAAACATGAAAATTGTAATAACACATAAATTACTACTAAAATTAATAAAAACATATACATAAACACATCTCCTAAAATTATAATCATAATAATCCAATTATTTAAAAGAAAAATCTGATATGGACAATATAATTATATCATATAAATAAAAATTATGATATAATTATATTGCTTATATTTTATTAAATAAATTAGCAGAGGTGTATATTATGTTAGGAGATTTTTTTGGAGATAAAAAATATTTACTTAGAACCGTTTTTTATATACTCCTCGGTGATTTGGTTTGTTCTTTCGCTGTAGTTAAATTTTTAGTCCCGGCAGGACTTTTATCAGGTGGTCTTGGTGGGATTGGACTTATGATTGAATATTTAACAGGGCTTCCTACCGGAATTTCTGTCTTCATTTTAAATTTACCAATGATGATTGTCGGTGCATTTTTTTTGAACAAAAAATTTATGACTTATGCATTTTTATCAACTTTTATCTATTCTTTTATCTTAATTGCTATTCGTCATATTCCAATCGACTTCAAGCTGGATAATAATATGTTATATGCAATTTTCGGTGGATTCATAAATGGTGTCGGAATGGGAATTTTGTTTAAACATGGTGCTTGTCAAGGAGGACTTGATATTCTTGCAACTATTTTTAAAACAAAACTGAATGTAAACATCGGTTCATCGCTTATGGCAATAAATGCAATTATAATTGGCATTGCATCATATATCTTCAGTCTTGAAAGAGGACTTTTAACTATTGTTTCGATGTATGTTGCATACAAAATGCTTGATAAAATACAAGTTGTAACTATAAAAAAAATACTAGATGATGTCGATCCGACCGCATTTTTAATAATATCAGAAGCTTATGAAGTTAAAGGTCGCGGATTCAAACTACAGGAAAATTAGGAGGATTTTATTTTGGAAAAAATTTTAACATTTAATGAACTTAAAGAAATAGCAAAGAAAATAGCAATGGATGATGACAGAGTTGAAAGACTTAAAGACTTTATATCGAACAATTGGAAACTCAGAGTATGTCCAGTGATGTAAACTTCTTTAATATTTTATATCTGGTAAAAGATTTATCATTCGATGATACTTCACTTGAATTTATTCAATGTTTCGGTGATGTGTTAACTATGTTTGAGAACACTGAAAATGAGAATGTAATAGAATACAAAATAATTTATGAAAACTTTACACAAGGGATTTTCAGAATTGTATTAAAAAAAGATGCAAAAGTTTTAAGAAAACTTGAGGAAAAATATATTTGTGTACTCAATAAAGATGAAACACAAAAAGCTGAGGAGTTTTTTCTCCTCAACCTTAGTTGTTAAACATTTTTAAGAAAACTTCATAGTATTAAAATCAAAAATTTTAACAAAATTATATCTATTATTATCAAGCATAAAAAATTTTAAAATTTCCAACGAAATAAATGAGGATATTATATTACTAGTCATTTCAATTGAAGCTTTTAATGGTTTATCTTTATTTAAATAAAAATTTTTATCTAGAGAAGTTTTATCAAAATCACTAACTAAAGAAAATATTCCTAGATCAATTCCAACTCCACACAAAAATATCGGTACGTTAAATACCTTTGAACTTTCAAAACATATTTTGTTTATAAAATAAGGAGTATCCGAAGCTTGTAAAAACAAATCTATTCTTTCTTGCTTTAGTATATGTGAAATATCTCTTTTAGAATTTATTTTTATATCATAATATTTTATATTTATATCTTTAAAAAATTTTTTTATTTTTTTTGTACAAATAATAGTCTTTTTATACCCTATATCATCTGAATCATACAAATTTTGTCTATTTAAGTTACTTATGGTTACAACATCAAAATCCACTAATACAAAATTTCTAAACCCAGATCTAACCAAGCTGTTTAAAACATTCGCACCTATAGCACCTAATCCTAAAATTAAAATATTTACATTTTTAATTTTACTAATATAATTTATAGGATTATCTTTAAATTGTTCAAAATAAAAATAAGTATTTTCTAAAATTGTATCTTTATAAATAAAACTGTTATCTATCGTTAACATAGACAATAAAGCTAATTTTTTTATAACTTCTTTAATCTTACTATTTTTTAAAAAACTTTGAAATATTTCTTTTTCAAAACCTTTGTATTTTAAATTTAATAAAAATTTAAAAATTTCTTCATCAAAAATTATTTTAAATATTTTTCTATATCCTATGTGTAACTCATTATTTCTTTTTAAAATACCAATATAATTTTTTAATTTTATAATTTCCATTTTATTCTTCCTTAATCTTCCATTTTAGTGAATATATAAAAGTAAATATTGCAACAATTGCTGAAATAACAATTGATAAAGTAAAGTTTATATTTAATATGAATAAAATTAATTGTAAATAACAAGCTGGTAAAATAGTCTCTACTGTATTTAAAAACCCAACTGTACTTGCAAGTTTCCCATAGTCTTGATTATTCATAAGTACCCCTGAAAGAATTGGAAAAATAAGTCCGTTATTAAGACTTACAAAAAGTAACAATATGCATATAGTTATAATGTCTTTTAAAAATAATATATTTAAAAATGAAATTATGATACAAAAAAGTTGAAACATTATAATTTTTTGCAAATATTTACTCCAATTAATATCTTTTGTTATTATTAAATTTCCTAAAATAACACCAAAAAGAACTACTACATTCAAAATAGAAAATATTTTTACTGTTTCAAAACCAAACATAAAAAATTCCTTATTTGATATTGCTACATATACTATAGGTAAAACAGGTGCATTTATTGCAGAAATCAAACAGGAAAATATTATTGACTTTTTTATATTTTCATTTTTAAAAAGTTTTTTAACAAGTTTTGAATTCTCTTTTAATGAAAAAGATATTTTTTCACCTTCATCTGCCTCTTTAGTTTGTTCCAATCTATCCATTTTAATTTTTAATTTTCTATAAATTTTAACCATAATTAATCCTGCCACAAGGAAAGTGAAAGCATTAATATTACTAAGTACAAAATAATTATAATTTAATAAAACTATAACTGTAGCTCCAATAAATTTAGCTAAAAATCCAAAAAAATAATAGCAAAACAAACTTATTCCAACGCTTTTATCAAAATCTTTTTTATCCAAAATCGCATATATAATTGGAAATCTTAAATTATCCGAAAAAGTTCCTATTACATCAGAAACTAAATTAAAAATAGATGCAATTATAACAAGTTTTAAATCTTTAAATATAAGAAAAGAAAAACCTACAAAAAAATAAATAAACATTCTTAAAAAATTAGAATATATATCTGCTTTCGCCTTATCCTCAACCTTATCCGCATAAACTCCCGTAAATATTGAAAAAATTTCAGGAAGGCTCTCTGAAATAGAAATTATACTAATTGCAATCGCACTATTTTCTAAAGTTGAAGCATAAGTCAAAAATGCCAAATAAAAAAGTGAATCCCCTATTACAGATAATATATCAGAATACGTGATGAATCTATATATTCTATTCTTTAATAATAAATTCATAAATTACTATCTCCTCCCTTAAAATTTTTAATAAATTCAATTGTAAGAAAAAAATTTAACCCTCTATATACTCCTGGTGAAATTCTTAAAAAATTATCACAATTTGTTTTTACTATCTCTGCTCGTATATGTCTAAAACCGAAACTCGTTCCATTTGAAATAAAGGTTTTATTAGATAGCAAAAATTTTTTTAAACTAAAAATAAAATCTCTATAGAATTTTAAATCACTTCTAAAATTAATTTTTAGTAAAATATATGGAGAAATCCCTTCACTAAATTTTATATCTAAACAGCTGTTTTTGACTATGCTACTAAATAAATAATCTGTATTAGAATAAATATTTTTTTTATAATTTAATATATTTTTAACAGAAAATATTTCATTATTTAAAATTAATTCCTCTAAATGGGTTAATGAAGTTCCAGAAAAAGTCCTAAACGATTTTAATTTTTCATATATTATTTCAATATATTCATAATCTATATTTGAATAAATCTCCACACTTCCAAGATTAAAAAATTCAAATCCAAATTGATTTAATTTTATTAGTGAATTAACACAAAAAATAATAATTTTCTTGTCATTTATGTTATTAACAACATAATTAAAATCAAAATCTAAACATTCTATAGTAATATCAACAACTAGAAAAATAATACTTTTATTTGAACCATTTAAACTATTTATTAATTTTTTTATATCTATAGTTTTTTGCAAATTAGAATAATCAATTATATCAAAAAAAATTATATCATAACTTTTTATAAGGTCATACCATATAAGATCTTGCTCTTTATTTTTTATAAGAAAGTAATTATTATAAAAATTATTTACTAAATTTTTTGTTTCAAAATATGTACTAGAAAATAAAAGACTAGAATTTTTTAGAAACTTAAAACTAGATAACAACATTAAAACCCCATTAATTGCGCTCATACCACTTCTGAAAAATATTTTTTTTAACTTAATATCTAAAGAATCCGGATTCATCGCCCGCTCATAGTCAAATGGAGTAATATTAGTTTTTATTATATTTTCTGTAAATATAGGAGATTTAAATTTTAAATGCACATTATTTTTCAATATATCAAGACGCACATTAAAATATAATTGGAATAATTTTATATCTATTTTATCGATATTAAAATTTTTAAGTTGGTTCTCTATTTCTAAAATTATTCTATCAATTTTTTTATTTCTTATATTAAAGTACAATATAAATTCTTTTAAATCACAAAGTTCATTTTTAGCACTATCTATCACCACGTTAATAAAATCATTCATAAAATTTACCACATCTATAATAAATTATATTAGGAGATTTTCTGTTATGAATAGTTCTTTCTACATTAAAATTATAAGAACTAACAGGAAATAAAACCAAATTCTTATCATAATCAAATATTTTAGAATCGCAAAAATAGTCTCCCTCAAAGCAAGAATTTCCAAAAATATTAAAAGTTCTCCCTATCTTTCGTTCTGGATAAACTAACCTTATATCTTTCCAAGGAGAAAAATTAAGTCTAGAAATATTTATAATAATAAAATCTTTATTATACTCAATAATTCTTGGATTAACAAAACCTATAAATCCAGAAATTAAATCTCCCGGTTCCAAAATTAATCGTATATCTCTATTTAATTTTTTAGATATATTAACCCTAAAATTTTCCAAAATATCAAAAAACTCATATTTACTTTGATTTATATAGATATTCTCTATCCCACCTCCTAGATTTATACTATCAATATTGCTAAACACTTTATAATTAAATATACAATAAGTTAAATATTTCAATACTTCTTTTGTATTTTGAATATCCTTATTTCCATAATGAACATGAATTCTATTTATAACAAATTTTTCTAAAAAGCTAAAATCATCTTCAACAAATCCAAATCTTGAACCATTGACATTTAATCTTACACCTATTTTGTTAAAACAATGAGCATACTCTCTAAAAAAATTTACAAGTTGAATTTTTGAATTAAAATCAAATGATATATTTGAATCTAAACATTTTTTTATAAATAAATTATTAAAATCAGGTCCTGTAATAGAAATACTGCTAGTATTAAATTTTAATAAATTAAATTCCTCTTCACTAGCAATATCAAATCCTATATTATTTTCATATATAGTTTTTAATATTTCTTTATCACTATTAGACTTAACAGCATACAAAATTTCAACATTTTTTATAGCTTTTATATCTTCTTTAAGCCCTCTAATGATATTATTTAATAAATCTAAATTATAACAAATAGCTATTTCTTTATACAAACTAAACTGTTTCAAAAAATTTTTATCAATAAGCATAAAAATCTCCAAATTCATTAATATTTAAAATTGTGTTGTTATAGTAAATAAATTTAAGCCTGCAAATAGGTAAAAAATTTTTAGTATGAGAAAAAGCAGTACTAAATTTTTTAACATCATTTAAATTATTTAAAAAAATCTTTTTTACATAATCTTGTTTTGATTTTTCCAAATTATTAAATAAATCAAATATAAAAAAATAATAACTATTAAATCTAGGACTAGAAATTCCTAAATGCATGTCATAATTATTTCTATATTTTAAATATTCAGATAAACTATCATATTTTACTGTTAAAACACTAATTCCATATAGTTTAAGCAATTTAATAACTACATCTACTATTTCTTTGTTAGGTAAAAAATCACAATAACACAGTGTTATACATTTATCTAAATTAATTTTAACATTACTATCACATACTTCTCTTTTTAGATCAAAAAATATATCTTTTTTTATTGGAATAAAAGAATTTACAACAGAAATAAATTTATTGTGTTTTATTTTATTTAACTCATTATTATTTTTACTAAGAGTTAAAACAACTTTTTTATTAATCTCTGTAAAATAGTAGTTAATTGAATATTCACTTTTACCAATAGTTCTATCTAAATACATAATATTAGGTACAATAATCATATCTACTTCACTACTATCAAGAGCTTTATATAACTCATCTATTGTATCATAATTTTTAAAAGATAAGTTTGTACCACTCTTTAAGTAATAACTAATATCACTACTATCATTAGAAAAAACTCCAAATGTTAAGTTTTTCATATCTGAAATATGATTAATTCTTCTATAACTACGTCCAACTGCTATATAACTATCTTGAAAAATAACTAAATCATCATTACTAACTTCATCATTATTATTCAATATACGAATTCTATAGCTATCAGTAGTTGAAGTAGACTCCTTTAAATAAGGTATTTTATTAAATTCTAATCCGACATTTTTCTCAAAATCATTAACAAAATCAAAGAATACTCCATTACCATTCATACCATATAAAGGATAATCATTAATTATTTCAAAATCAATTACCTGTTTTTTATTTTCTTCTACCCATTTCTTTTCTACTACTGTTAAAGATGTATTTTTATCTTCCTTATTATAGTAACGATATACAAATACAAATGCAATTATTGCTATTAATATTGGCATAATAATTAATAGTTTTTTTTTCATATATTTCTCCTACCTATCCTTAGTCCAAGTAATATTGTCTTTATTATGATGTTTATAACCAATTATAGGAAACTTCTCATCTTTACTACTTTTTTTAATAAAGATTTGTACATCAAAATATTTTTTCTGTTTATCAGATAATTTTTCTATAACTTTATTTCCTATTTCCTTACTTTTATTTACTTCAATATCATCATTAACTAAAGCTATAACATTAATAATTTTACCCGATTCTTCTATTTCTACTGACTTAGTAATATCAAGTGTCTTAATATTTTCTTTGATTTCTTTTTCTAAATTACTAGTAACTTTAACTTCATCAATTCCTTTTAATCTATCACCATACTTAGAGGAATTATTTAAAAGGATACTATTATAAATTGAAAATAAAATTATTACTGCTAAAACAAAGATAACAACTATCGCTATAAGTTTTGCATGTTCCTTCAAAAATTTCATCTAATCAACTCCCTATTATTAGTTTTAATTATACACTTATTTCAAGTATATTTCAATCTAGAAAAATCGATTTATAACTTTTGGATTAATAATTCCATAGCAGTCTTAGGATCTGCTTTACCCTTAGACTTTTTCATTACCTGCCCCATTAGGAATTTGATACATCTATCATGACCATTATGATAGTCAACAACACTATCAGGATTTTCTTTTATTACCTCATCAATAATTTCTAAAATAACACTATCATCAGTTATATTTTCAATATGATGTTTTTCAATTAACTGATCAATAGTATCAGTAGTTTCCATTATATCATTAATTAAATCCTTAACATTTTTGCTAACTAATTTTTTAGTAGAAAGTTTTAAAACTAAATCACTAAATTTATCATGACTAAGCGCTGTATCTTTTAAGGCTTTATTAGTTTTATTTAAATATGAAGCAATATCACCTAATAGTAAGTTGCTTGCAATCACAAAATCTAAATCACTATCAATATATGTGTTTAAGAAGTCACTCATTTCACGGTGATTAATTACCTTTTGGGTATTTAATTTAGATATACCTCTTTCTACATATATTTTTCTTCTTTCATCAGGTAACATTGGAATATCTTTACTAGCCTCCAAAATCTCTTCATCACTCAAGTGAATAAATGGAATATCTGGTTCTGGAAAGTAACGATAATCATTTCCTGTTTCTTTTACACGCATTAAAACAGTATCATTAAGTTTAGAATCAAAACGTCTAGTTTGTGGCAAGAACTCTTCATTATTATCATATAACTTAGATTGTCTTTCTATTTCTTTTTCTATACTTAGAGAAACGTTACTAATAGAGCCTATGTTTTTAATTTCTGCCTTAGTACCAAAAGGATCTGTTTCCCTTTTCCTAATTGATACGTTCGCATCACATCTCATGCTTCCTTCTTCCATTTTACAATCACTAATATCTGAGTATAGTAAAAGTTCACGTAATTTTTCTATATATAATCTAGCCTCAACACTAGAAGAAATACAAGGTTTAGTAACTATTTCTATTAGTGGAACACCAGCTCTATTAAAATCAAGTAAAGTAACATTACCTCTATGAGCACTCTTACATGTATCCTCTTCTATATGCATCTCTTCTATTTCAATTTTCTTCTCACATCCATCAACTTCAATTAAAACATAACCATTACGTCCAATAGGAGTATTAAATTGTGTAATTTGATAGTTCTTAGGATTATCTGGATAAAAATAATTCTTACGATCAAAATGCATTTCTTTTTGAATATCACAGTGTAAAACCTTAGCCGCTCTTATAGCTTGTCTTACAACTTCACGATTAATAGTAGGTAAAGTTCCAGGATATCCTAGATCAACAACATTCGTAAGCATATTAGCTCCTTAGACAGAAGTGTAATCATATTTTCTCCTTCTCCGCGCGCGGCCCGAGACGGCGGCGCGTCACCAGATAACACAGCGGGATCATATACAGCAGCACCGCGTACGGCAGCGCCGACGCCCCCGCCCCCAGCATCGCCAGTGGGATACTGACGGAGATGTTCCACGGGATGAGCGCCGCGAGCACGATGCCGCTGTTCTCGATGTCGAGCGCCAGCGCGCGCTTTCCCTCGCCGCGCGCTTCATAGCTGTGCGCCATCAGCTGCGGCGCGACGACCGGCGCGGTCGACTGGTTGCAGAACATCATCG
>OGXX01000117.1_pt1 | contig 78034 bp, 72 predicted proteins | sample 1576301 | NCBI WGS metagenome assembly OGXX01 (sample SAMEA3541469, study PRJEB24748) | human gut metagenome | biome: human gut; feature: human-associated habitat; material: faeces | place: China | collected 2012
ACCCGCGACCCCCTCCTTGGCAAGGAGGTGCTCCACCGCTGAGCCACTCGCGCATGTCTTACAGACAAGTTATAATATACTATAAGGTGTTCTAAATGTCAACAGAAAAAGTGTGCATCTTTTTGAATAATTGCATATACAATTCATAAAATAATTAAATGACAGAAGCAGTGCTATAAGGGAAATGCTTAGTGCAGCAGTTTCTTCCGTAGCCATCCGGAGAATTTTTGTTCCACAACGATCCAGGACAGGTAAGCCAGCCCGATACTCAGCGCCACACTTAAGATCACCCCGATGACAGACATTACAGAGAGGGTGGAGAAGTCGAACACCGCCCGGTCTAAGAACATTACCGGATAGTAATGCACCAGATACAGGGAATAACTGATATTTCCCATAAGGATGAAAAAGCGGGGCAGAGAGAGCTTCCGTCCGGCCAGAAAAGCTAAAACCAACAGTACAAATGCCGGAAGTCCCCACAGCGGAAGCCTGCGGAAACCGATCACATTGATCCTGGGGGTGAAAAATGCCAGCAGACAAAAAATCACCGGAATGCCTACCGCAGACAGCACACTTACAGCCATAGGAAACGGATGCTCCAAATGCCTGTGATATAAAAAACGCAGCAGATAATAAGCGAGGATTCCGAAAATGAATTCCAGCATGACAGGATCGCCGTAAAAAATAAGAACAGGAGAAAGTAACCCGCCTATCGGAGACTGCCAGGAGGAGATCAATGGAGCGAATATCTGGACTGCCCCTACCAGAACTGTCAGGAATGCACTGCAGATCAGGCCGCGGTATTTCATGCTGATATGAAAGGCAATGAAAAATAACAGATAGAACAGCATTTCACAGTTGATAGTCCATCCGATCCGCACCAGAGGCTGGATAATTCCACCACCGATATCAAAAGGAACAAACAGCAGGCTCTTGACCAGGTGCGAAAGATTGTGTCTGGTCTGCTGGAACATGGAAGGAAACAATAACAGCGACAGATAAGTCACAAGTGTCATCAGATAATACAGCGGCAGAATCCGGATCAGACGTTTCCGGAAGAAGTATTTTGTACTTTTTTCTGTGGTGAACATGATCATAAAGCCGCTGATACAGAAAAATATGTCTACCCCGAAGGCACCGAAATTAAGGAAGCGGACGTGCTGGAATACCACAAAAAGAGCCGCCAGACCGCGTAAGGCCTGGATGCTGTCAAAATGCAGATCTTGAAATCTCTTGTTTATTGCGATAGTTTCCATAAAAACCATACCTTTTTCTTACTTATTTCCGAAACATATTCTCATTTTAACATTTTTTTATAGAATAGGGAAACATTTTATCTATTCCGTAAAATAACTTGCGCACAGGTGTATAAAATAATACAATGATAAGGAGTAAAGCATTGGGGAATTGACAGGATGGAACAAATATGAGTGTAGACAGACAGCAGATGTTAGAGACAGCAGAACGGTTAAACCAACAGATGGCAGATGGGATCCCATATACTTGGGAGACACTGGAACAGGCATTGTCCTTTGTGACGGAGAAGAGGGATAGGGGAATCCATGGAAGGATCTGTTATTTTGCAGCATTTTATCATCTGGATACAGGGGATCAGGAACAGTGTCTGAAGTATCTGGACGAAAGCGTGAGATGCCTGCTGGGAACGGATCAGGAGATTCACGTAGCCAGGGTCTATAATATGATCGGTATCGTGGCACATATGCAGAACAATCTGTCTCTCGCCATGGAACAGTATGGCAGGGCATTGGATTATACAGCGAAATACAATGATAAGATGGTACATAGTATAGTATTAAGTAATATGGCGGATGCATATTATCTTATCGGAGTCTATGACAGAGCCGTGCAATGTTATAGGGAATGCATCCGTGAATTTGAAAAAGCAGGTGATGACAGCATTTACAGCCGGATCAATTTCCGGAAAATGCTGTCAGAGTATGGCTGTTGTCTTCTGCATCTGGATATGGATCAGGAGGCAATGGAGGTATACCGCAAACTGGAAGAAACCGGAAAAAGCGAAGAGATCATTCGGGAAACGAGACTTGCGGCGAATGTGTTTTTCACGTATCTGGCAGAAAGTGAAGGACACCGGGAAAAAGCGGCAGACCATGTAAGACAGGCTGTGATGGCATTGGAAGATATGCGTCAGGTATCTTCCGAATATGACAGTATTCAGAATCTTCTCCAATACGTGGAAAAGACCGGTAATATAGAATTGCTGCAGGAGATATTGGATTGTCTGGAGCCTAAGGCGGCGATCGAACAGAATAGGAGCCTGCTGCTACAGCTTTTAATGTTGCGGCTGCGTTATTGCAGTGCACAGATGTCTATAGAGGAATTCCGTCAGGCTACAGAGACTTTTTTCCACATCAAGGAAAGCAACGAAATGATCGAGAGCAATCAGGTTATGTATATGCTGGAGCTTCGTAAGCGCCTGCAGGCGGTGGAAGAGGAGCAGCGGGAGCAGACGAAGAAGAGAAACAAATTACTGTATCAGTCAGAGCATGACGAATTGACAGGGCTGTACAACAAGAGAAGTCTGAACCGTTATCTTGAGGATGTCTTTGAAGCCTGCAAATTAAATGAGAAGGAACTGGGAATTCTATTTTTGGATATTGACTATTTTAAACAACTAAACGACCGGTACGGGCATGGAAAAGGGGATGAAGGAATCTGTGCAGTGGCAGATACGTTGAAAAAAATATTCCCGGAAGACTATGTGGCGCGTTACGGTGGGGATGAATTCCTCGTAGTGATGACAGGGCGTGATTTGGCCTATGCAATGGAACATGCGGAATTGCTGTGTGCCGGTATCCGGGAATGCAAAATTTCCAATGAAGATTCCGAATTGGAACCGTGGCTTACGATTTCTGTAGGTGGTGTCTGTGCTATTCCGAAGGAACCAAACCGAGTGTGGGATTTCCTGTCGGCTGCGGACAATACATTGTATGAACAGAAGAAAGAACAAAAGGGGAAAGTTCGTTTTTATCAGGGAGAGGGAAAATATTTATAAAAAACATTTATAGAAATGATCAAAAAGGAATTTAATAGCAATGGAGAATAAACAATACACGACCCGTGAACTTTTTCGAAGATTTGCACCTTATTTTAAAAAATATCGTTTTACGCTGTGCATGGATCTGTTCTGTGCGGCACTGACTACGGTCTGTGAACTGGTATTGCCACTGATCATGCGCTATATTACCAATGAGGGGCTGCGGGATCTGGCTGCCCTGTCGGTGAAGACCATATTTACGCTTGGCATTTTGTATTTCGGACTTCGTATCGTGGACTGCATCGCCAGCTACTATATGTCCGATATGGGACACGTCATGGGAGCGAAGATCGAGACGGACATGCGCAGAGATGCGTACAATCATTTGCAGAAGCTGTCCAATACCTACTATAACAATACCAAGGTCGGTCAGATCATGGGACGGATCACCAATGACTTATTCGATGTGACGGAATTCGCCCATCATTGCCCGGAGGAATTTTTCATTGCCGGGATCAAGACGGTGATCTCTTTTGTCATTTTGGCAAATATCAATCTGCCGCTGACTTTGATGATCTTCTTATGTGTACCGCTTATGTGCGGCGTGTGCATGATCCTGAATTTCCGGATGCGGAGCGCTTTCCGTAAGCAGCGCAATCAGATCGGCGAACTGAATGCCCGGATCGAGGACAGCCTCTTAGGCCATAAGGTCGTTAAGGCATTTACCAATGAAGAAGTGGAGAATGAAAAGTTCGAGAAGGACAACGGTACCTTTCTGGATATTAAGAAGCTGACCTACCGCTACATGGCAGCATTTAATACCACAGTCAAGCTGTTCGACGGACTGATGTATCTGGTAGTCCTGGTGGCAGGCGGTATCTTCATGGTAAGAGGTAAGATAGCCGCAGGTGATCTGGTGGCATATATGCTGTATGTGTCCACACTGATCGCAACGATCCGTCGTATCATCGAATTCGCCGAGCAGTTCCAGAGAGGTATGACCGGCATCGAGCGTTTTCTGCAGATCGTGGATGCGGATATCGAGATCTTTGACGAGCCGGATGCGGTCGAACTGAAAGACCCGAAGGGAGAGATCTCTTTTGAAAAAGTAAGCTTTGAATATCCGGATGATCACAATAAGGTATTTACGAATCTGAACCTGCAGATCCATGCGGGGGAAAAGGTGGCGATCGTCGGACCCTCCGGTGGAGGAAAGACGACACTGTGCAATCTGATCCCCAGATTCTATGATGTCTCGGAAGGAAAGATCCTGCTGGACGGTCAGGACATCAAGCATTTTACGTTGAAGAGCCTGCGGGGCAATATCGGTATCGTGCAGCAGGATGTATATCTGTTCTCCGGTACGATCTATGAAAATATCTCCTATGGACGTCCGGGAGCTTCCAAAGAAGACGTGATCGAGGCGGCAAAACGCGCCGGAGCACATGATTTTATCATGGAACTGAAGGACGGCTATGATACTTATGTGGGAGAACGTGGTGTGAAGCTGTCCGGTGGACAGAAGCAGCGGATCAGCATCGCCAGAGTATTTCTGAAGAATCCGCCCATTATCATACTGGATGAGGCTACTTCCGCACTGGATAATGAGAGTGAATTTGCGGTGGCGAAGTCCTTAGGAGAGCTGTCGGAGGGACGCACGACCCTGACCATAGCCCACAGACTATCCAGTATCCGCAATTCGGACCGGATCCTGGTGCTGACGGACGATGGTATCGTGGAGGAAGGCAATCACGACCAGCTCATGGAGCAGAAGGGAATTTATTATCAGTTCTACGAAACAGCCAATGCTTTAAAATAACATTACAAAAACGGAGGTAGAGCTATGAAACTTGTGTTTGTGGGGGCAGACCATGAAGTAACCGGAAGCTGTCATTATCTGGAGGTTGCCGGGAAACATATTTTAGTGGACTACGGTATGGAGCAGGGTGTCAATGTATTTGAAAATGTGCCGCTGCCGGTGGCGGAATCCATGATCGATTATGTATTCCTGACTCATGCTCATGTGGATCATTCGGGTCTTCTGCCGCTTCTGTATGCCAGAGGCTTCAGAGGACAGATCTATACCACGGATGCTACGGCGGATCTGTGTAGCATTATGCTGCGTGACTGTGCACATATCCAGAGTGCCGAAGCGGAATGGAAGAATCGTAAGGCAAAACGTTCTGCGAATAATGCAGTGGTGGAGCCGCTGTATACCATGGAGGATGCAGATGGTGTGATCCGCCGGTTCGTTCCCTGCCATTACAATACGATCGTGGAAGTATGCGAGGGAGTAAAAATCCGTTTTACGGATATCGGACATCTGCTGGGTTCTGCCAGCATCGAAGTCTGGCTGACAGAGGACGGCAATACGAAAAAAATCGTATTTTCCGGCGATATCGGCAACAAGCACCAGCCGTTACTTAAGGATCCGACACCTACGAAGGAAGCGGATTATGTCGTGATGGAGTCTACCTACGGTGACAGACTACATCCGAAGGATAAGCTGGATTATGTGGCAGAACTGACTAAGGTGTTGCAGGAGACCTTAGACCGGGGCGGTAACGTGGTGATCCCGTCTTTTGCTGTGGGCCGTACCCAGGAGATCCTGTATTTCCTGCGGAAGATCAAGGTAGGACGCCTGGTAAAGGGGCATGAAGATTTTCCGGTGTATGTGGACAGTCCCATGGCGGTAGAGGCTACCGGCGTATTCCAGGAGAACAGGTGGGAATGCTTCGATGATGAAGCTATGGAATTCGTAAAAGAGGGCATTAATCCCATTGCTTTTTCGGGATTAAAGCTGTCCATCACCAGTGAGGAATCCAAGGCTATCAACTTTGACGAGACACCCAAGGTCATTATCTCCGCATCCGGTATGTGTGATGCAGGACGTATCCGGCATCATCTGAAGCATAATCTGTGGAGACCGGAGTGTACGATCCTGTTCGTCGGCTATCAGTCGGTGGGAACACTGGGCCGGGCACTGGTAGAGGGTGCTGACGAGGTGAAGCTGTTCGGTGAGACGGTTTCAGTGCGCGCCGAGATCCGGAAAATGACGGGACTGAGCGGTCATGCGGATAAGGAAGGTCTGATCGACTGGATCCAGGCCTTTGAGGAAAAGCCGAAGAAGGTGTTCGTGGTACATGGAGAGGACAGCGTATGTACCGGATTTGCCGAATGCCTGAAGATGGAGTATGGGCAGAGAGCCTATGCTCCTTACAGCGGTACAGAGTTCGATCTTGCAGGCAATAAGTTCACTTATGAGGCAGCACCTGTTGCTGTGCAGAAAAAGACGAAGCCTGCTACCGGAGTCTTCGAACGACTGCTTGCCTCTGCAAGACGCTTACTGGCACTGGTTACGAAGAGCGAGGGCGTCATGACCAACAAGGATATGGCGAAGTTCGCTGACCAGATCAATTCCCTGTGCGACAAGTGGGAAATATAAACTTTCCCATAGAAGGCATGAAGGCCTGCTTGCAGGCAAGACGTGCCTTCTATGAGGAAAGTAAACAACCCTGAGTAAGTAGGGCGATAGCCCGGATTACGAAGGGGTGTACGGTTTCGAGAGTGCGAAGCGCGGAGAAACCGTTTATATTTAAGAGAGAACGATATAATAAGGAGACAACATGAGTTTAGCGGATCATATTTTTATCGATATGTGCAATGACATTTTAACCAACGGTACCAGCACGGAGGGCGAGAAAGTGCGCCCCCACTGGCCGGACGGCACTCCTGCCTATACCATTAAGAAATTCGGAGTGGTGAACCGGTACGACCTGTCGAAGGAGTTCCCAATCCTGACCTTGCGCCGGACGGCATTAAAATCCGCCACAGATGAGATGCTGTGGATCTGGCAGCGCAAGTCCAACAACATTCATGATTTAAACAGCCACGTCTGGGATGAGTGGGCAGATGAAAATGGCTCAATCGGTAAGGCATATGGCTACCAAATGCAGGTGAAGCATCAGTATAAGGAAGGCATGATGGATCAGGTGGACCGTGTGATCTACGATCTGAAGAACAATCCCTTCAGCCGTCGGATCATGACCAATATCTATGTGCATCAGGATCTGCACGAGATGAATCTGTATCCCTGTGCATATAGTATGACCTTTAACGTGACGCAGAAGGCGGGAGAGGACAGGCTGACATTGAATGCCATTTTAAACCAGCGTTCCCAGGATGTGCTGGCGGCGAATAACTGGAATGTTGTCCAGTATGCGGTATTGGTTCATATGCTGGCACAGGTCTGCGATATGAACGTGGGCGAGCTGGTGCATGTCATTGCGGATGCCCATATCTATGACCGCCATGTGGATGCCATTAAGGAACTCATCTGTAGAGAGCCTTTCCCGGCACCGAAGTTTTGGCTGAACCCGGAGATCAAGGACTTCTATCAGTTCACGCCGGATGATGTGAAGCTGGAAGGTTATCAGACCGGCGAACAGATCAAAGACATTCCCATAGCAATCTGATTTCGAGAGTGCAAGGCACGAAGAAATCGATTATTCTAAGGAGGACAATATGAATTTAATCGTAGCAGTAGACAGTAACTGGGCGATCGGCAGCAAGAATGAACTGCTGATCCGCATCCCCAATGATCATAAGCATTTCCGCGAGGAGACCACCGGTAAGGTCGTCGTTCTGGGACGTAAGACCTTAGAGACGTTTCCCCAGGGAATGCCTTTAAAGAACCGTACCAACATCATCTTATCCAAAGATCCGAATTATCAGGTGAAGGATGCCATCGTGGTACACTCCATCGAGGAGCTGCTGGAAGAACTGAAAAAATACGACGAAGAGAATATCTATATCATCGGCGGAGAGAGTATTTACCGCCAGATGCTGCCTTACTGTGACGTGGCCCATGTGACGAAGATTGACCATGCCTACGAGGCGGATGCCTATTTCCCGGATCTGGACAGTGATCCTGAGTGGGAGATTACCGCAGACAGTGACGAGCAGGTCTATTTTGACATTACCTATCAGTTCTTAAAGTACGAGCGCAAAAAAGCCTGAGTGCGGAAAACGATGAAAAAGAAGATATATTTGGCAGTTACGGTTTTACTGCTTACTCTGGCAGGAATATATGTGGCAGCCAGAATGATTCTGTGGGGTGGTCCCGTAAGCTTTCGCAGTTATGTGTTGTTACTGGGGGATCTGCTGTGTCTGCTGCTTCTCCTGTTTTATGTATATCTGAGAGTACCCATCAGGCTGCACCGGAAAATACGGGACAAGTGGGGAACTCCCGGGAAATGGGAGTGGCTGGAGGATATCGGCATTGCTTTGTGGGCAGTGCTGTGCCTGATCGTCACGTTTGCCGGAATTGCCTGGATTTGGTTTGAAAATGACATCCCTTCGGAGACGCGGCTCACAGAGAATCTGATCAGTGTGGAAGAGATGGAGTTCCCGGACAGGCACTGGTATTCCTACTGGCGTCCAGAGGGCGTGCTGTTTCGGAGAGAGACGGAGCTTGCCGGTGAGGATTACATTACTTATCTGACGGAATTGATGGACAAGGAAGAAAATACCCACCCGGAGGATGCAGAAACGGTAGCAAAGCAGGCGATGGAAGAACAGTGGCTTGCGGAATACTATGCGTCGGAGACGGAAACCGCGGAAGATGTACAGGATCCCTTAGAGCCTTACGCACAGGCAGTATATGATGCTGTGCTGCAACAACAGGACTTTTCCTTCGAAGTCTGCTACAATGCCAAAGGCAATTTCTATCTGCAGCTGGGAGAACAGGAGCAGGCGGGAAAGACCTATGCATACACGCTGGTCTACAATCGTACCTCGCAGAACGGAAAATGTGAGATTTTCGTGCTGTACCGGAATCCGGAAGAGAATCTGTCCACAGAGGCAGCACAGATCGTGGAGTTTTATGCGGTCCGCAGTGAAGATCTGCAGGTCATTGCGGGGGATAAGACCGGATGGTCAGTGGTAGCGAACAGTGCATATCAGAAAGCTACCGGAGAAAAATAATTGTAGTGAATTTAATTTGAGTTTTCAGCTAAAAGGAGAAATGAGCCACATTTTCGCTGAAAAAAGCACTGGAAAGCATAAATGTGTATATTGACTTTTATTACAAATGGTATAATAATGAAAATCAATAAATTCTGTTAAGAGAAATAAACAGGCAGAGTGGTAAACCGAGGAAAGAAGGAATACAAAATGGAAAAGAAGAACATTGACTGGGGTAACATCGGTTTCGGTTATATCCCTACGGATTACAGATATGTGTCCAATTACAAGGACGGCAAATGGGATGACGGTCAGCTGACACAGGACCCCAACATCGTATTAAATGAGTGTGCTGGTGTACTGCAGTATGCACAGACCGTATTCGAGGGTCTGAAGGCCTACACCACAGAAGACGGACATATCGTAACCTTCCGTCCTGACTTAAACGGTGAGCGTCTGGAGTCTTCCGCAGCAAGACTGGAGATGCCCATTTTCCCCAAGGAGCGTTTCGTGGAAGCTGTTACTGAGACAGTTAAGGCGAACGATGCTTTCGTGCCTCCTTACGGCAGCGGCGCAACTCTGTACATTCGTCCTTATATGTTCGGCAGCAACCCTGTCATTGGTGTAAAGCCTGCGGATGAGTATCAGTTCCGTATCCTGTGCACCCCTGTGGGACCTTACTTCAAGGGCGGCGTTAAGCCTCTGACTATCCGTGTCACCGACTTTGACCGTGCGGCACCTCACGGAACCGGTCACATCAAGGCTGGTCTGAACTACGCTATGAGCTTACATGCTATCGTATCCGCTCACAAGGAAGGCTACGATGAGAATATGTACCTGGATGCTGCTACCCGTACCAAGGTAGAGGAGACCGGCGGTGCGAACTTCCTGTTCGTTACCAGGGACAACAAGGTCGTAACTCCCAAGTCCGACAGTATCCTTCCTTCCATCACCCGTCGTTCTCTGGTATATGTTGCCAAGGAATATCTGGGACTGGAAGTAGAAGAGAGAGAAGTATACCTGGATGAAGTAAAAGACTTCGCAGAGGCTGGTCTGTGCGGTACCGCAGCAGTTATCTCCCCTGTTGGTAAGATCGTTGACCACGGCAAAGAGATCTGCCTGCCCAGCGGCATGACCGAGATGGGACCTGTCACCAAGAAGCTGTATGAGACTCTGACCGGTATCCAGATGGGCAGGATCGAAGCTCCTAAGGGCTGGATCCATGTGATCGAGTAATCACTGACAGAAGGTTTGGAATGGTTAAAAACAGGATAATCAGGAAATGCGTGTGGATCATCTCTGCACGCATTTTTGTGTCTTTGGAATTCTTAGAATTTTCTGAACTTCCAAGAAAACATGGCACAGAAGAAAAAAATAGGGTATAATCAGAATTCAGAGACTTTGAGAAAGTAGGAAATGCTATGTTTTTTAAAAATAGATGTAATATCACCGCGGTATTGGTGGCGGGAGTGTTGGGAGTAAGTATGGTAACGGGGCTGACCGCCTGTGGCGGGGATGACGGCACGAAAGTAGTCTTCACCACGGGATTCGGGAAAAATGAAGTCTTCCGTATCGGAGATGAATCCTGCTCTAAGGCAGAGATCATGATCTATCTGACTACGATACAGAATCAGTATGCGAATGTCTACGGAACGGAGATCTGGAACACTTCCTTAAACGGTGTGACACTGGAGGATAACGTCAAGGAGACGGTACTGGCTCGGATCGCGCAGATCAAGACCATGTATCTGCTGGCAAAGGAAAAAGAGGTCACGTTAGATGAAGCCGAGGAAGCAAAGGTCGTCCAGGCAGCGCAGGAGTATTATTCTTCCCTGAATGACACAGAGATCGAGACCATGGGTGCCACGGAGGAGATCGTGGAAAATCTGTACCGGGAATACGCCATGGCGGATAAGGTCTACCGGCTGATCATTCAGGATATCAATCCGGAGATCAGTGATGACGAGGCACGTAAGATTACGGTGCAGCAGATCTTTTTTGCAACAGCATCCACAGATATGGACGGTAACTTAAAGCCCTATTCGGAAAGCTCTATCCAGAAAGCTTACGAAAAAGCCTGTGAGGTGAGAGCCATGGCGGTGGACGGAGAGCATGATTTCACGGAACTGGCTTCTAAATACAGCGATGATTCCGAGATCACCTATTCTTTCGGTAAGGGGGAGGCGGAGAGTGCCTACGAGGAAGCAGCATTCAATCTGGCAACGGATGAAGTGAGCCAGGTGATCCAGTGCGAAAGAGGGTATTATATTATCAAATGTACCAATACCCTGGACAGAGAAGAAACCGATGCCAATAAGCTTAAGATTGTAGAGGAACGGAAAAGGGAAGTCTTCGGACAGGAGTATGACAGCTTCGTGAATACGCTGGTGCGTCAGCTCAATGACAAACTGTGGGATGAGATTACCCTGATCACGGACGAACAGGTGACCACGGATAACTTTTTTGATGTGTATGCAAAGTATTTTCCGGAGGAGTAATTCTTAGGATCACCATATGCTTTATTAAAATTTTAGAATTGCGGAAACACTGATAAATACTGGATTTTCGACAGATTGTTAGCACTCATTTGAAATGAGTGCTAAATTTGTCTTGACTTTTTATTTTTGCAGTCCTACACTTAGAATCAGTTAGATAACAGTCAGCCATGACTGTGCAATTATAGAAAAGGATGTGGTAAAAATGGCAGCAAAAAGCGGTAGCTTATCAATCAACAGTGAAAACATTTTTCCGATTATTAAAAAGTGGTTGTATTCCGATCACGACATTTTCTACAGAGAGCTGATCTCTAACGGCTGCGATGCTGTGACCAAGCTGAAAAAGCTGGACATGATGGGAGAATATTCTCTTCCCGAAGGTTATAAGGGACGTGTGGATGTCATCGTGGATCCTGAGAAGAAGACACTGACCTTCAAGGATAACGGTCTGGGTATGACCGCCGACGAAGTGGAAGAGTATATCAACCAGATCGCATTTTCCGGTGCTACGGATTTCATTGAGAAATATAAGGATAAGAGCAATTCCGACCAGATCATCGGTCATTTCGGACTGGGCTTCTATTCCGCATTCATGGTAGCGGATGAAGTACATATTGATACGTTATCTTACAAGGATGGCGCCAAGGCAGTACACTGGGAGTGTGACGGCGGCACCGAGTTCTCCATGGAAGACGGAGACAAGACTGATGTCGGTACGACTATCACTCTGTTCTTAAATGAGGATTGCCTGGAGTTCTGTAATGAGTATAAGGCTCGTGAGGTAGTGAAGAAGTATTGTTCCTTCATGCCTACGGAGATCTATCTGTCCAAGGCGAACACCAAGGAGACCCAGATCATCAAGGAAGAGGAAAAGCTTCCCGATGATGAAGTCCTCGAAGAGATCGAGCCGGAGAAGAAGGAAAAAACAGAGGGCGAGAATGCAGAAGCCGAGGCAGCAGAAGAGCCCAAGAAGCTGAAGATCAGAAAGCGTCCCGAACTGATCAACGAGACACAGCCTCTGTGGACCAAGCACCCCAACGAGTGCACCAAGGAAGAGTATCTGGACTTCTACCGCAAGGTATTCCAGGATTACAAGGAGCCTCTGTTCTGGATCCACCTGAACATGGATTATCCTTTCAATCTGAAGGGTATTCTGTACTTCCCGAAGATCAATATGGAGTATGAGTCCATCGAGGGTACCATCAAACTGTACAACAATCAGGTATTTATTGCAGATAATATCAAGGAAGTCATTCCAGAGTTCCTGCTGTTGTTAAAGGGTGTCATCGACTGTCCGGATCTGCCGCTGAATGTATCCAGAAGTGCATTGCAGAACGACGGATTTGTCAAGAAGATCGCCGAGTACATTACCAAGAAGGTAGCGGACAAGCTGGCCGGTATGTGCAAGACCGACAAGGAAGAGTACGACAAGTACTGGGATGATATCAGTCCCTTCATCAAATTCGGTTGTCTGAAGGATGACAAGTTCTGTGAGAAGATGAATGATTACATCCTCTTCAAGAATCTGGACGGCAAGTATCTGACTCTGCCGGAGTGCCTGGAGATCAAGCCTCAGGATGAGGAAGAGAACAAGGAGAATGCCGTAGACGAGAACGGCAACAAGGTAGAAGCCGAAGTCGTAGAGGACAAGGCGGAAGATGGGGCTTCCGAGGAGAATACCGAGGAAGAGAAGAAGGAGAAGATCATCTACTATGTAACGGATGAACAGCAGCAGAGCCAGTACATCAATATGTTCAAGGCTGCCAAGATGGATGCTGTGATCCTGACCCACAATATCGATCAGCCCTTCATCTCCCAGTTGGAGCGGAAGAACGAGGGAATCAAGTTCCAGCGTATCGATGCGGATGTGACCGATGCCCTGAAGTCCAAGACTTCCAAGAAGGCTGAAAAAGAGATGGAAGAGCAGGCTGAGAGCATCAGCAAGCTGATGAAGAAGGCTCTGAAGAATGACAAGATCACGATCAAGGTAGAGAAGCTGAAGAACAAGAAGATCTCTTCTATGATCACGCTGTCCGAAGAGAGCAGACGTATGCAGGATATGATGAAGATGTACTCCATGCCCGGCATGGATATGAGTGCTTTCGGCGGCGAAGGCGAGACCCTGATCCTGAATGCCAACCATCCTCTGGTACAGTACATTACTGAGCACCAGGACGGCGAGAATGCAGAAATGATCTGCGAACAGCTGTATGATCTGGCTAAGCTCCAGCATGCCCCTCTGGATGCAGATGCCATGACCAAGTTCGTGGCAAGAAGCAATGACATTATGATGCTGCTGACGAAATAAATGAAGAGAAGGTCCGGTGAAGGACAATAAATAGAACAGGAACTGTGATGAGTGTGTTTACATAAGTCACAGTTCCTGCTTTTTTGTTAGAAAAAATATGGTAGTTATTCAGAAATTCATGCCATCATATTTATATGACTTTGAATCGTTAGCATTTAAGCACATCTTCGCATAACGGAGCATATTCTGTAAGGAAGATTTGTTGCCTGACCGAACATACGAGGACGATGTGGTACGGGATAGGCAGAAAGGACGCATGTCCATGGATGTTAAGGATACTACTTATACAGGGACACTACAGATCAGTGTTGTCTCTGCACTGGGGATGTCACCGATCCCCGGTGCTACGGTCACCATTTCTTATACCGGAGATCCGGATTCTCCGATAGAGACACTTACTACCGATGAATCGGGGCAGACCCCGGAGATCAATCTGAAAGCACCGCCCAGAGAGCTTTCTCTGACTCCTGATATTACGGAGCAGCCTTATTCTGAGTATAACATTCAAGTGACGGCAGAAGGCTTTGAAACGGTACTGGTATCCGGCTCTGAGATTCTGGCAGGTGCATATTCATTACAACCGATACGAATGAATCCATTGGATGTAACAGAAGAGGAGGAGAAGGTGGTGGTGATCCCGCCACATACCTTGTTTGGAGAATATCCCCCTAAGATTCCGGAAGAAGAGATCAAGCCTATGAACGAGACAGGGGAGATTGTCTTAAGCCGCGTGGTCATTCCGGAATACGTGATCGTACATGATGGCGACCCGGAGGATCCCACTGCCAGAAATTACTGGGTACGCTATAAGGATTATATTAAAAATGTAGCTTCCAGCGAGATTTATCCGACCTGGTCGGAAAGTGCGATCTATGCAAATATACTGGTGATCCAGTCGTTTACGCTAAATCGTGTATTTACAGAGTGGTATAGGGGAAAAGGATATGACTTTACAATAACATCTTCTACGGCATATGACCAAAAATGGATCTATGGCAGAAATGTGTTTGAAGAGATCGATTATCTGGTAGATTCCATTTTTACCAATTATTTATCAAGACCTGGTGTACGGCAGCCTATTTTCACATCATACTGTGACGGCAACCGGACTACCTGCCGGGGACTTAGTCAGTGGGGATCTCAGTCGTTGGCGGAGCAGGGATATTCCGCCATTGATATTATTCATTATTATTACGGTAATGATATGTACATCAATTCTGCGGATATTATATCGGGAGTGCCGTCCTCCTGGCCGGGATATGACCTGACTATTGGGGCTTCCGGGGAAAAAGTCCGTCAGCTGCAACAACAGTTGAACCGGATTGCCAGAAATTATCCGGCGATCCCTACTCTGATCCCGGACGGTATCTATGGACCCGATACTGCGGAAGCAGTCAGGATGTTCCAAAAAATATTTCATCTTCCGCAGACCGGTATCGTCGATTATCCTACATGGTTTGAAATATCGGATATCTATGTGGGAGTCACACGCATCTCAGAACCGGATGTGTAGAAAATTGAAAGTTAGTGAAATAGTTGATCTAAAATCTTCGTGGGTCTATAGAAGATAAATTTCCCTGTAGGTACTTTTTGGAACGGGTAAAAAACAAAAACGAAACAATATGGGCCTATAGCGAAAACTTCGCCTGCCAGATACTCAATTTCTTCAAAATGAGTATCTCAGAGCCAGTTTTTTTCCTATAGACCCATAGTCATCTTTTTATGCGTTATTTGTAGCAAATTTAGTATCTCACAACTCATTTTTTCTGTATAGACCCAAAACACAGAACGCCCACAGTGGACGGAATGTCATGCCGCGATGTCTGTCGGAGGGCGTTGATATTTTCTTGAAAAGTGCTGCCGCTGTATCACTTTTCAATAGAAAATTCACACCTGGAGACGCGACATCAAGGCGTGATGTTCCGTTCGCCGTGGGCGTTCGTGGGGTCTATGGCTCGTAACTCTCAATTTACTCCGCAATTTTGTACAGTGTCACATCATCCAGTGTTCCCCAACTGTTCACATTGCATTTGTATCTAACACCGATGGTCAGGGATCCGTCAGTTACCTTGATCTCAGGAATGACGGGATTCTGCCAGTCGGCATAGGTGGTCAGCATGAAGGGAGCAGTCAACTCCTTGCCGTCTACCAGCGCATACAAATCCATGGAAGCATCATCGGACAGATCTCCGCCCTGAGAGAACGCGGATAATTCATAAGTGCCGGGTTCCAAATCTGTGAAACTCTGCTCGATGGAGAAATCCATATCCGCACTTCCTGACCAGAAGTGGAAAGCCACTTCGCCACTGTGGGCATCTGCAGCCTTCACCGGATAATCGGTAGGATCCGTCTCTCCGGAATAGTTGACCGTCCACATGGAAGTATCGGCATCCTCAAAGCTTGGGTTCTGTACATAATTGATACGGTCTACCGTGACAGCAGCGGTGACTTCCGTACCGTCCTCCAGTGTACCCGACACTGTGAAATTGCCACCGTTTTTCGTATCGATCGCAGCAACATCGTCGGTATTCCAGATGACCGGAACCTGTGCTTCGGACCGATCATTATAAATAACACTTACCGTATCGGGCAATTCAGGATCTGTACCGATATTGCATGCTACTGTAACCTCAGGAATGCTGTCTACAGCCAGGGGAGCGGTAGCACCGTATTTCAGATATTTGAATACATTCAGAGAAGCAAGGGGATGCCCGGTGAAGTCAAACATTGCCTGATTGTCCCAGGAACATCCGCCGTAGTATTGACCGGCATCCTTCGGATCATAACCGGATGCATAGCTGCTGGCCCAGCCGCTGCCGTATTTTTCCCAAAGGTCGGAATTGTCAGCATCTGCGGGACCGACCGGGATCCAAGTACCTTCCCAGTAGAATACCCCCTCAGCTCCGGCTTCGCTGGCTGCCGCACAGACATCCCGCACTTCATTGGCCTGTCCCTGTACGCTGGCGGAATAACCTTCTGCCAGATCATCGGTTCCTTCCACACTGTTGGCGGAGCCATCGCCGTCTTCTGCGGTATAGCAATAAGCATTTTCAGCGACATATACTTTCTTGCCATAAGTATCCCGGATATGGATAATGGCATTTTTCAGATCTTCTATTGTGCCGTGCCAGTAGGGATAGAAGGAGAGGCCCACAATATCATAATCAATTTCTTTTACCTGTAATCCGGTCAGTAGTGTATCCAGTTTCTTCATATCATCAATATTCGTGTAATGTACAGCAACAAGAATTTCTTTGCCGGAATTCGCTGCCGCTTCCCGGACGGCCTTGCTGCCTGCGGTCAGAAGTTTTCTGACATTTGCCACATCGGTCTCACCGGACATACCGTTGTTGATCTCGTTACCGATCTGTACCATACCTACATTCACACCGGCATCCAGAAGCTGTGTCAGGCTTTCCAGAGTGAAGTTATAGAGAGCATCGGACTTTTCTTCAATATCCATGCCTTCCCATGCCTTGGGGACGAACTGCTTCTTGGGGTCGGCCCAGAAATCGGAATAATGGAAATCAATGCAGACTTTCATGCCATATTTTGTGGCACGCTGTCCCAGAGCAATGGCGGTCGCCACGTCATTATTGCCGCCGCCGTAACCGTTGCCGTTCTCGTCATAGGGATCATTCCAGACCCGGAGACGAATATAGTTCACACCGGCCTGTGCCAGTGTCATAAAAACATCCTGTTCTTTCCCATCAAAATTATAATATTTCACGCCGCTGTTCTCCAGAGCCAGCACGGCGGAAGCGTCCATACCACGGTAAAAGTCATCGGAAATGCCGTCGACCGGCTCGACAAAAATGGTAGACTCCTCCGGCCCCTCAGGCAGGGGAAAAGCAGTGTTATCCGTGGTGCCCACAGTAGCGGAAACAGCAGGTTCTGCTATAGTATCTGTTGCTGCACTGCCCTGACTGCCGCAGCCGGACAGACTGCCCATGATCAGTCCTGCGCTGAGACACAGAGCCAACAGACGCTTGTGTGAAAGTCTTGTAAAATGATGCATAAGTAATCCTCCCGTAAAACATAATTGCACAACCGATTGAGCATATCTATTATACCATATTATTAGACATCAGAGACAAAAAAGTAACAAAAAATGCGCAACAAAAAATAGAGTGTTGCGCATCATGAATAAAACTATTTCAGAGACTTTTTTATTTCATTTCACAAACAATTCGATTACAAACACCAGCACGCAACAGATCACGGATACCGGGAACAGTCCGGCACCGAGCCATGCGGCGATGATTCCGGCGATAAGTGCTACCAGTCCGGAAATAGGCGTCTGCGTAGCGTGGATGATGGCCGGGAAGGTCATGACAGCCAGTGTCACGTAAGGTACATAGTACAAAAAGGATTGAATGAACTGATTCTTGATCGGTTTCCGGATCAGTGTCAGGGGTAAGACACGGATCGTATAGGAGACGGCTGCCATAACGGCTATGTAGATATAATTATTCATTTACGTTGTCTCCTTTCTGTACAGAATCATTGGCTTTCACGGGAGCAGCTTCCTCCGCATCCTGTTTTACCGGGAACAGGATCGCTGCCGCACCGGAGATGATCACGGTCAATAAAATAGTTCTGGTACCTTCCGACAGGGAAGAAACGCCGGGAAGATAGTTGCAGACAAAGCTCAGGGCAAAGCTGATGGCCACCAGTGCTGCCACAATCTTGCTTTTCCGGGCAGGAGGAATAATGATGGCTAAAAACATGCCGTATAAGGCAACGCTCAGTGCGCTGACAGCACGCAGGGGCAATGCATTTCCGGCAATGATGCCGCAGGCGGTTCCTCCGGCCCATGCAGGAGCGGCTAACAGGATCGCACCGTAGGTATAATACGGATTCAGGATACCCGGTCTTGCGATCGTGATACCGAACAGCTCGTCGGTGACGTCATAGGCGATGATCAGCCTGTGAAAAAAGGGAGTGCCGGGAGAGAACTTCTGTGCCAGGGCACAGCTCATGAGCAGGTACCGTGCATTGGCGATCAGCGTAATGATCGCCACTTCCAGATAAGTTGTCTGTGCCGCTACCAGGGTAAAGGCTGCATATTCTCCGGCGGAAGCATTGTTTAACAGGCTGGCCAGGAATCCCTGCATGGGGGTGAAACCGGCGTGCCTTGCGGCGATTCCCAGAGAAAAGGATACGGCGAAATATCCCAGAGCAATGGGGAAGCCGTCCCGCATACCATCGCAGAATATTTTTCTGCTGAATTTATCATTCATAGTTGTAAAACCTCATCTTTCTGTAAGGCGTCTTTTGGCGCACATGTCCTATTATAACGCACATTCCAACAGGAGAAAAGGAGCAAAATTAACGTATATCACTGCATTTTCCGCATAAATATAGGATAAATAAATGTCCGTGGTGGATAATGTATGAAGAATAAACGGAAACGGTGGAAAAACGGTGTGATCCTGATTCCGGTACTGTGTGTACTGTTGTTAACGGGATGCGGTCTGTTTCAGGAGGAAAAAATCAAACTGCGGGATCTGGATTTTACAGTACTCAGCGATGAAAAAATTCCGGAGGAGTTGAAGACGGTGATTGTCGAAAAAGGTACCGAACCTTTTCATCTGACCTACAGTGATGATCAGAATCTCTATATCAGTATCGGGTATGGGCAGCAGAAGACCGGTGGGTACAGTATTGCCGTGGATGAACTGTATCTGACGGAGGATGCCATCTATGTCGGCACCACGCTTTTGGGTCCTGAGATCACCGGGCAAAAGAAAGGCGCAGAGAAACCCTCCACGCCTTACATTGTGATAAAAACAGAGTTCTTGGACAAAACAGTAATTTACGAATGATCAGAAGATATAAAAAAGTATCATCCAGATTCTACACAAGGACTGGAAAATGTGATAAAATGCAAAAAACCATACTGTAATCAGGAGATGCCTGTAAGGAGGTAGATTTTTATGCAACGTAAAATACATGGACAGATGTCAGAGTCTTTTCTGATCGCCGGGATCCTGTCAATCTCCGGTGGTCTGCAGGATGCTTATACCTATATGTACCGGGGAAAAGTGTTTGCCAATGCACAGACCGGCAATATCGTGCTGCTGGCACAGAATCTGGTAGACAGGAACTGGCAGGCGGTACTTCGCTATTTTTCTCCATTACTGTTCTTCGCATTGGGAGTGGCAATGGCAGAATGCATCCGTATGAAATACCAGAAGGCACAGAAGATCCACTGGAGACAGCTGGTACTTGCGATCGAAATACTTTTGTTGTTTGCAGTCGGTTTTTTACCGAATGAGATAGATCTGCTGGCCAATGCCATGGTATCTTTCGCCTGCGCCATGCAGGTACAGGCGTTCCGCAAGGTGAACGGTTATGCTTTCGCCAGCACCATGTGTATCGGCAACCTGCGCAGTGGTATGGAATCCTTATGTGCTTATGGAAAAACGAAAGATAAAAAGATATTGCGAAAATCCGGTTATTATTTCGGAATCATCTTCCTGTTTGCTGTCGGCGCGGCATTGGGTGGACATATGATCGGATACATTGGAGCGAAAACGATCTGGATTTCCTGTACGATTCTGCTGATCAGCTTTTTATGCATGTTCATCAAGGAAGAAAAAGAGGAACATCCCGAGATCATGGAAGAAGAACAGGAGATCCGGGATAATCTGAAAAACATCCGCAAAGAAGCCAGGGATGTGGAACACATCCTGGAGGATGACATTCGTTCCCAAATCGAGAAAAAATAACGTAAAGACTGGCGAAAAAAGACAGAAATCCTACAGAAAACCTGGGCATTCTGTTAAAATACAATCCCGTCTCCAAGGTGGCTATCTTCGGATTTACGAACCCGGTATTCGGGGTGCTTTTATCCGCATGGTGGCTGGGAGAGGGCTCCGCAGAACTGGGATGGAATGCACTGATCGCTTTGGTTCTGGTGTGCATTGGTATCTGTATTGTCAATGTCAAAATAAACACCGGAAATAAAACGGCATAGTGAAAGCCTTAAAGCTTCATCCCGTATTTTACCAGATCAACCCGGTTATTGATCACCGCAATGCCATCTGCCCGCAAGCGGTTGGCCTGTTCCTCGGCGCCGCCGAAGGCAAAGGCACCGGAGAGCTCTCCCTTGGAATTGACGACGCGGTAGCAGGGGATGTGTTCAGGATCCGGATTCTTATGCAGGGCATTTCCCACGGCGCGTGCCATTTTAGGCTCTCCCGCCATGGCAGCCACCTGCCCATAGGTGGCGACACAGCCCTTCGGAATCTGTTTCACTGCTTCATAGATCCGCTTCGTTGGACTGTAGGTGACGAGATCATAGCTCTCAGCGATCATGCGCCGGATGTCCTCATCGGGGATGGTGCCGTCTAAGATAAGGGTGTTCCAGTGTTCTTTATTCTGATGATATGCGGGAATGACGGAAGAAAAGGTGCTGCGCCAGAAGTCCCGCCAGGCAGGATCGGTTTTCACATTCAGATGCAGCACACCGTCTTTTTCATAAGTCCATAGAAATGCTTTTTTACTGCCCTTCACCCGTACCAGCTGCCAGTTGGGATCGTGGAAGGGCATTTCTGTATACGTATCCGGAAAAGACAATCCATATTCCAGTGCTTCTTCTCTTGTTTTCATGCCGTCAGACCTCCTTTTTAAATCATTTTCTATAATGATGCCTACGGATTGTTCCGTGCTATGCACTCTCACAATCCCCTGGCATCTTATTATTTTACTATAACTCCCTTTTCTTTTCTACGAAAACATGGTAAACTTTTTCGAGAAACAGGTCATGGAAGCGGGCTGCAAAAGCCCGGGAACGGAGACGATATGCTACTGATACAGGATGGTTATATGATCGATCCCAAGTCAGGAAAAGAGGGTAACTTCGATATCCTGATCGATGGAGACAAGATCGTAAAGATTGCAGAAAAAATCGAACCGAAGGGTAGGGTGACAAGGATCCATGCGGAAGGGCTGTTAGTCGCTCCGGGACTGGTGGATGTGCATGTGCATTTCAGAGATCCCGGTTTCACAGCGAAGGAAGATATTAACACCGGAGCTGCGGCAGCGGCGAAGGGCGGTGTGACCACCGTGGTGCTGATGGCGAATACGAAGCCCACCGTGGACAGCGAGGAGACCCTGAAGTATATCCTGGACAAGGGAGCGGAGACGGGGATCCATGTGACGACCTGCGCCAATGTGACCATGGGCATGCAGGGGAAGCAGCTGACGGATATGAAGAAGCTGGCAGCGGCGGGTGCTGTGGGATTCACGGATGACGGTGTGCCCCTGCTGGATGCGGAACTGGTGCGACGGGCCATGGAGATCTCCGCAGAGCTGGATATGCCCATCAGTTTCCATGAAGAAGACCCGAAATATATCGAGAACAACGGTGTGAACCGCGGAAAGGCCAGTGAACATTACGGAATCGGCGGCTCTTCCAGAGAGGCGGAGATCGCACTGGTGGAACGGGATCTGAAGCTGGCGGAAGAGACCGGAGCCTGCATCGATATTCAGCATATCAGCAGTAAGGAAGCGGTAGAACTGGTGCGTCAGGCGAAAAAGAGATGTTCTAATATTCATGCGGAAGCCACACCACATCATTTTACCCTGACAGAAGATGCCGTGATCAAATACGGCACGCTGGCGAAGATGAATCCTCCTTTGAGAGAAGAAGAGGATCGTCAGGCAGTGATCCGGGGACTGGTGGACGGCACGATCGACATGATCGCCACCGATCATGCGCCCCATACCGCTGAGGAGAAGGCAAAACCCATCACGGAAGCCCCCAGTGGTATCACAGGACTGGAGACTTCTCTGGCACTGGGCATTACAGAACTGGTAGATGCAGGATATCTCACCATGAAGCAGCTGCTTCGCCTCATGAGCACGAATCCGGCTGCCATGTATCATCTCGATGCCGGATATCTGGCGGAGGGAGGCCCTGCGGATGTGATCCTGATCGATACTGCGGCAGAGTTCATCCCGGAGCAGTATGCATCCAAGGCAACGAACACTCCTTTTACCGGATGGAAATTAAAAGGTGAAGTGAAGAAGACCATCTGCGGTGGTAAAATGGTATACGAAGCATAGCGTGCGCGTTAGAGAGCGCATATAAGCAGATAACGCTTGTCACTTATGTATAGAATAGAAAAGGATAACAAAATGAAAAAGAAAATCACAGCAACCGTGCTTTCTCAGAAAGAGATCGCACCCAGAATTTTTGATATGTGGATCGCTACGGAGCTGGCGGCATGCGCAAAAGCCGGGCAGTTCATCGGCGTCTATCCTAAGGACCGTAGCACCTTGCTGCCCCGTCCCATCAGTATCTGCCAGGTAAATGACAAAAAAGATGCCCTGCGCATCGTGTACCGTATCGCAGGACAGGGTACTGCGGAGTTTTCCTCCTATCAGGAAGGAGACGGCGTAGAGATTTTGGGAACTCTCGGTAACGGATTCCCCACAGAGGCCGCGGAGGGCAAAAAGGTATTCCTCATGGGCGGCGGTATCGGTATTCCCCCCATGCTGGAGCTGGCCAGAGAGCTTCCGGCATCCACAGAAAAGCAGATCATCGTGGGTTATCGTGATGACCAGCTGTTCTTAAAAGAGGACCTGGAGAAAAACGGAACCGTATATATTGCTACGGAAGACGGCAGTGTCGGCACGAAGGGCAATGTCATAAACGCTATTGAGGAGAATCATCTGCAGGCAGACGTGATCTTCGCTTGCGGACCGATGCCCATGCTTCGTGCCATTAAAAAATACGCGGAAGAAAAGAAGATCAAGGCATATATCTCCCTGGAAGAGCATATGGCCTGCGGCGTGGGTGCCTGCCTGGGCTGTGTTGTGAAGACAAAGGAAGTGGATCATCATTCGCATGTGCATAATGCAAGAATCTGCACCGACGGTCCCGTATTTGATGCTGAGGAGGTAGAGATCTGATGAATACACAGACAACGATCGCAGGAGTGACCTTTAAAAATCCCGTCATGACAGCTTCCGGGACCTTTGGATCCGGTATGGAATATGAAGAATTTGTAGATCTGAACCGCCTGGGTGCGGTGGTGACCAAGGGTGTGGCAAATGTACCCTGGCCCGGGAATCCGACGCCCCGTGTGGCGGAGGTGTACGGTGGCATGCTCAATGCCATCGGATTACAGAATCCCGGCATTGATGTGTTCATGGAGAGAGACATTCCTTTCCTGAAAAAATATGACACGAAGATCATCGTAAATGTCTGCGGCAAGTCCGTGGAGGATTATGTGGACGTGGTGGAACGTCTGGGAGACGAGCCGGCAGTCAGCATGCTGGAGATCAATGTATCCTGCCCGAATGTCAAGGAAGGAGCCATTGCCTTCGGACAGAAAGCGGATGCCCTGTATAACATTACTTCCGAACTGAAAAAACATGCAAAACAGCCCATCATCATGAAGCTGAGCCCCAATGTGACAGACATTACGGAAATGGCGAAAGCGGCAGAGGCAGCAGGTGCGGATGCACTGTCCCTGATCAACACCATCACCGGCATGAAGATCGACATTCACCGTAGGAAGTTCGCCATTGCCAACAAGACCGGCGGCATGAGCGGTCCTGCCATCAAACCCATTGCGGTTCGTATGGTATACCAGGTGGCACAGGCAGTCAAGATTCCCATCATCGGCATGGGCGGCATCGCTACGGCGGAAGATGCCATCGAATTCATTCTGGCGGGAGCCAGTGCAGTCAGTGTGGGCGCCATGAACTTCGTGGATCCCTATACGACGGTAAAAGTTGTGGAGGGCATTGAAGATTACATGCGCACCTATCATGTAGAGAACCTGACAGATCTCATCGGCGCGGTGGAATAAACGGACAGAGAACAGAATACGGTATAAAACAGCACAGACCTTCATATATATAGACATATCTGTATATATGGAGGTCTGTTATTGTGGAACTGATCAAGAGAAATATACATATGGACCGGGTAAAACGGTCCACCGTCATGCAGTTTACCATGGAAGAAGATCTGAATCTTCCGGAGGATAAGCCGGATATCAGTACCCTGAATCTGGAAAAAGGAGAGGTTGTCATCGAAGAGATCTGTCCGGGTACGGATGAAGTAACCGTCCGGGGAAAACTGGGGTATGCGATTTTGTATCACACGCGGGAGTCCGGAAGCAGTCTGGTACTGTTGGGCGGCGCTCTGCCTTTTGAGGAGAGGATCCGCATGGAAGGAGTATTACCCTCGGATACGGTGACCGTGGAAGGAACGGTGGAAGATTTCACGGTAAATATGATCAATTCCCGCAAACTGAGTTTACAGGCGCTGATCCTTCTCTCCGCCCGTATCGAAGAAATCTATGATGAAGAGCTTCCCGTGGGGATTCAGGGAGAAGATACGGAAGCTGGCGTGGAATATCGGATCGAGCCGATGGAAGTGACACAGCTTGCTATCTGTAAAAATGATATTTTCCGTAAAAAAGAAGAAATTCCGCTGCCTTCCAGCTATCCCAACATCTATCAGATCCTTTGGAGCAATATTTCACTGCGGGACGTAGAATTCAAACCACAGGAGGAAAAACTGGCAATCCAGGGAGATATTCAGATTTTCGTGCTCTACGAAGCAGAGGGCGAGGACAGGGCGATCCGTTCTTATGAGACGACACTTCCATTAAACGGAAGCCTGGAATGCCAGGGATGCCGGGAGGATCTGCTGCCGGATATCCGGTATACGTTGCTGCGGCAGGAACCCGGACAGCAGACATTGACCATTCAGCCTGATCTGGATGGGGAGGAGAGAATCCTGGGAATGGAGTGCGCGCTGGAGTTGAATATCCGGCTCTATGAAGAGGAACAGATCGATATTTTGAGGGATATCTACGGAGTGAAGAATGAAGTGATCCCGGATACCAGGCAGACCAGTGTGCGTCAGCTGCTGACACGGATCACCGGCAAGACCAAGATAACGGATCATGCAGGGACAAATATTGACGGTCCGATCCTGCAGATATTGCACAGCGAGGGAACAGCTTCCATCGATCACCGGGATATTACGGAGGACGGAATACGTCTGCAGGGAAGTATTGATCTCACGGTATTGTGCATTACGGAAAAGGATGAGACACCTTATGTAAGCACCCGGATACAGATTCCTTATGAATATCTGCTGAGTGTGCCGGGAATCGGGGATACTGACCAGGCAGAGGTACACTGTGAAATGGAACAATTACAGGTAAATCTGATCGATGGGGAAGAAGTGGATGTAAAAGCGGTGCTGTCTTTTTCAACGACAGTTATGAAAAGCACAGAGTTCATGGCAATTGAAGAAGTGACGGAACAGGAGATCGACAGTGCCGTACTGGCAGAACTTCCCAGCGCGGTGATCTATATTACCGCGCCGGGAGATGATCTGTGGAGTATCGGCCGTAAATATCATATGCCGGTAAAAGCGGTCCGGGAACTGAATGCGCTGGAAAGCGATGAATTAAAACCCGGCCGGAAACTTCTGCTGGCAAAAGGTCTTTAGGCTTCGGTGGTCAGACCGGCGTCAGCAGCCAGTTTATCGAACTTTTCCATAACGGCATCGTAAGTCTTCTGGGAAATCTCGGGGAGAGAACCGCCCCAGGTCTTTTCCGCCTGTGCGTAGCCCTTCTTGAATGCCTCACGCATGGATTCGATCTTGTCGGGATCTCCGCCGGTCAGAGCAGTGGCAAACTGTATGATACGGTCGGAGGTCTGGTTCACACCCCAATAGCCGTCTTCTGCAATGTCTGCCTGTGCCTGTGCTTTGGTGGCGGGATCTACGGTATAATTACCGGAACGTAAGAAGGACCAGATGTCATTGGCATTGCCGTAGGTGTCAGCCTGCTTGCCCATTATCTTTTCTACCAGGGAACGAAGCTGGCTGGTACGTGCATCTGCATCCGCTTTTAATTTGTTGATCAAAGCGGTGTCCGGTTTATAAGTTTTCTTCGTGGAAGAGGTCTTGGTGTCGGTATTGCGTTCATAGATGACACCGGTATCCTCTGCGGTCTTTGTACTTTTTACTTCCTCGGCGGAAGTTTTTTCTTTTGCTGCACTTGTGCTGCTGTAGCTGTAGGCTGCAGCGGCCTGTGTTGATGTAATTCCGTTTACACTCATAATTTCCTCTTTTCCGGTACGGTTTTTGCCCGTACCTTTTGTCATCCTTGACTGTTAGTGATACTTACTACATCCATTATATCGGAGAAAAACGGCAAATACTTTAGGGAACCATTGACAAAGAGAAATGGATTGTATAAAATTAAGTACAATCATTGTATACAAAACGGAGCAGAGCAAAATGAACGAATATCGGATAAAAGCATATGCCAAAATTAATCTGGGCCTGGATGTGGTCAGAAGACTGGAAAATGGCTATCACGAAGTGAAGATGGTCATGCAGACCGTTGGTATTTATGATGTACTGGATTTTCAGCGGACAGCCGGCGGCATCGTCATCACTACGGATTCCGGGGAACTTCCCACGAATGAGGATAACCTGATCTATAAAGCGGCAAAACTTATGATAGAGAAATATCATATTACCGAGGGCGTGAAGATCCACCTGGAGAAGCATATTCCGATCGCAGCCGGTATGGCGGGAGGAAGTACGGATGCTGCAGCCACCCTGAAGGGAATGAACCGCCTGTTTGATCTGGGATGTACGTTGAAGGACCTGATGGAGCTGGGTGTGAATATCGGTGCAGATGTTCCGTATTGTGTCATGGGAGGAACGGCTCTGGCCGAAGGGATCGGTGAGAAGCTGACTCCGCTGGCTCCGGCACCGGATTGTTATGTATTGGTGGCAAAGCCGGATATTAACGTATCTACGAAATATGTGTATGAACATCTGGATGCGCAGGAGATCCGGAAACATCCGGATATTGACGGCATGGTGGAGGCGATTGCCGAGGAGAGTTTACAGGGAATTCTGGACCGGATGGAAAATGTGCTGGAGACAGTGACTGTCAGTGCATATCCCATCATTCAGAAGATCAAAGACCGGATGAAGGAACTGGGAGCCATCAACAGCCTGATGAGCGGAAGCGGCCCAACGGTATTCGGCATTTTTGTAGAAAAAGACATGGCCCGCAGGGCATATGATAAATTGGAGGAGGAACAGCTGGCTAAGCAGATATTCCTGACGGAATTCTGTGAGTAACGGCAAAAAAGGTTATGCAGGATAATTTACAGGTGACAATGGATGAATTTCTGCCGCTTCGGGATGTGGTATTCAACACTTTGCGACAGGCCATTCTTACGGGAGAACTGAAACCGGGAGAACGACTCATGGAGATCCACCTTGCCAATAAGCTGGGAGTCAGTCGTACACCGATCCGGGAAGCGATCCGTAAGTTGGAGCTGGAAGGTCTGGTGACCATGATCCCCAGAAGAGGAGCGGAAGTAGCGCAGATCACGGAGAAAAGCATGAACGATGTGCTGGAAGTGCGTCGTGCACTGGATGCTCTCTGCGTGGAACTGGCATGTGATCGTATCTCACAGGAAGAATTGCAGCATTTGAAAAAGGCATGTGATACCTTTGAAGAGGCGGTGAAGACCAAAGATGTGAAACAGATCGCACAGGCGGATGTGGCACTGCATGATATCATTGTGGAAGCTACGGGGAACCAGCGCCTGATCCAGCTGGTGAATAATCTGTCTGAGCAGATGTACCGTTACCGGTTTGAGTACATCAAAGACAGCAGCCAGCATGAACGCCTCGTGGAGGAACATAAGGTGATCTACGAAAGCATTGTCAAAAAGGATAAGGAAACGGCATCACATATGGCCAAGGTGCATATCGACAACCAGAAAAAGGCCATCATCCGCCAGATCCGACTGGAGCGGGAGAAAAATAAATAACTTCGGAATCGTATAATCTATCCGGAAAGTGGAAATTCTTTCCATAAACCATAAAAGGAAAGAGGTTCACTGATGGATAGATTATGTGTTTTTTATGAAAAATTGCGGAGAGTGGTATGGCAGGGGATCCGGGTGTCGGCGGTCTGCACAGCCTGCTACGGCTGGTGGGGAGTGATCTACCCGGAACTGGCCATGCTGCCGTCCACTTATGAGATCGTATACGAGGAGCAGGCAGAGGAGACCAAGACTGTACAGAAAGATGCGGAAGTGGTAGAATGGAATTCCGACAGTCAGATCTACTGGAAGATCCTGGAGGCGGATCCGGAACAGATCCACTTCAAGAGCAGACTGCTTACGATGTTAAAAAGATAGAAGGAGAAATCCCATGTATCAGGAGAATATAACTGCACTGAAAAAAGATGCCCCCATCGGGGTATTTGATTCCGGCATCGGCGGACTGACTGTAGCCCGGGAGATCATGCGGCAGATTCCCAATGAGAAGATCATATATTTCGGAGATACAGCGAGAATGCCCTACGGCAGCAAGTCCAAGGAAACGGTCACCGGCTTCTCCAAACAGATTGTGCGTTTCCTGGAAACTTTTCAGGTGAAGACCATCGTGGTGGCATGCAATACGGCAAGCGCCTATGCACTGGATGAACTGGAGAAGGAACTGGATATTCCCATCATTGGTGTGATCAAGCCGGGAGCGAAGACCGCAGCGGAAGTGACCCGCAACGGCCGTATCGGCGTTATTGCCACCGAGGCTACTATCGGCAGCCAGATGTATAATAAATACATACAGGAACTGAACAAAAATGTCACCATCTACGGGAAAGCCTGTCCCCTGTTTGTGCCGCTGGTGGAAGAGGGGCTGTGGGAGGATCCCGTGACGGATGAGATTGCCAGGCGATATCTGACGGAGCTGATTGACATTGATATTGATACCCTGATCCTGGGATGCACGCATTATCCGCTGATCCGCTCTACGGTAGGACGGATCATGGGAGATCAGGTGACACTGGTGAACCCGGCATACGAGACCGCCAGAGAACTGAAGGAGTTGTTACAGCACTATGACATTCTCAATGAGGAAGAACCTCATCTGGGAGAAAATAAATATCAGTTTTATGTCAGCGACGGTGCGGAGAAGTTCAAACGTTTTGCCAACTCTATTATTAAATATGGTATTTTGTCAGCGAAGACGATCAAGATCGATGAGTATTAAAAGGACGGATGAAGATGAATCGGGAAGTAGAACTCGTTCTGTCCGGTCTGCACGATGCCGAGGGCACTTCGGATAAGGATGTAGTGGAGACCGCGCAGACAGCACAATATTTTAAGAGAAACGACAGTCATTATCTTCTCTATGAGGAGGATATGGAGGGATTCGACGGAATCTGTAAGAGCCGGATCAAGTTCCGGGATAACCTCCTGGAGCTGACCAGACAGGGAGCCGTGGAGATGCATATGATCTTCGAGGAAAATAAGCGACATGTGGTGCCCTACAATACGCCCTACGGACAGCTGCTGCTGGGGATCGAGACCCGCAGGGTGCAGGTAGAAGAACAGGAAGATCAGATCTGTGTGACGGTGGAATATATCCTGGATCAGGAGGGAGAACCCTTCAGTGAAAGCTGCTTAAAGCTACATATCCGGGAGAAACAGTAACGATTCGGAATTCTATGCAAAAAAATAGCAGATACTTATATCTGCTATTTTTTAGTTCGGATCGTTATTTACTTGACAGGCTTTGCTCCTGCCTTTTCCTGTGCGGAAGCGATCATGCGCTTGAAGAAGCCTTTCTTTTTCTCCGGAGCGGCTTCGGTCTTGCCGTGCAGTCCCTTGACATCCAGTACATAGATACCGCTGACAACGGCCTTTACTTCCTTTTTCACGGGAACACTTTCGAAGATCTTCTCATCACAGATCAGGGATACGATCTGCGGACCAACCTTTGCCTTGATGATGGGAAGCTTGGAGCCACGCATCATCTTCGGTGTCTGATCGATCACCATTTGGGGAAGACCGGCATCTTTCATTTTCATGCGTTTCTTATCAATGATCAGCATGGATACGGTCTGCTTGTTGGCATCTAACAGCTCCTGCTGTTCTGCCTGCTTTTTCTGTGCTTTCTTGCCTAAGAAATATAATACTGCAATGATGATAGCCAGAACTATCACGATAACTAATAATGTAATTGCAACCGGACTCATTTTCAGTCCCTCCTTCAGTTAATAGGAACAAATTCCTAAAAAACATTGTAACATAGATGTGATGAAATACGCAACCATACATTTATGATTTCCGTTTAAATGATTTCCGTTTAAATCATCTTTTTCTGTTCACCGTGGTATGTTATACTATATTCGGAGGGTAATTATGGACGAAGCATTTGAGATCATAAAGACAGGAATAGATTTTTTTGGCAGCCACCTGGTATTTTTTAATCTGCTGTTTGCTATTGTCATCGTGTTTTTCCAAAGACGGGATCCGAAGAGTGTGTGGGCATGGCTTTTGCTTTTGTATTTTATTCCGGTGCTGGGTTTTGTATTTTACCTGTTACTGGGGCAGGATATGCATAAGCGGAAAATGTTCCGGATCAAAGAGGTGGAGGATCACATCAGTAAAGATATCAGGCAGCAGGAGTACCGGCTGCGTTCCCGGGATGCCGGGGAGCTGGACGAGAATATCCGGGGATATGAGGACCTCGTCATGTATAACCTGGAAGCAGGGGAGGCGGTGCTGACGAAGGACAACGATGTGGATATCTTCATCGATGGCAATGAGAAGTTCCGGGCACTGATGGAAGATCTGCGGAATGCGGAGCATTTTATCCATATTCAATACTACATTATTAAAAACGACGTATTATTCAATCAGATCAAGGATATTCTGATCGAGAAAGCGGCGCAGGGCGTGGAGGTCCGGGTGCTGTTCGATGCCATGGGCTGCCGGTCCGTGCGGCATAGCTACTGGAAATGGCTGAATGAAAAGGGCGTGCAGACCGCTGAATTTTTCCCGGCGATCCTGCGGAGACTTCAGCTTCGTATCAACTACCGCAACCACAGGAAAATAGTGGTCATTGACAATAAAGTGGCTTATGTGGGAGGATTTAATGTAGGTAAGGAGTACATTGATCTGGATGAGAAGTTCGGCCACTGGAGAGATACCCACCTGCGGATCCGCGGCAGTGCGGTACTGGGGCTCCAGGTGCGATTTATTTTAGACTGGAATTATGCGGCAGGAGAGAATCTGTTTTTGCGTCCGGAGCTGTTCCGGGGAATCGAAGCCGGTACGAGGGATTTCTGCGATATGCAGATCATTAGCAGTGGACCGGATAAGACGACCCAGCAGATCCATGACAATTACCTGCGCCTGATCCATAAGGCGCAGAAAAGCATCTATATCCAGACACCGTATTTTATTCCGGATGAGGCAATCCTGAATGCACTGATGATCGCCGTGAAGTCCGGAATCGAAGTGAATATCATGATCCCCTGTATGCCGGATCACCCATTTGTCTACTGGGCGACGTATTCCTATATCGGCGATATGGTCATGGCAGGGGCAAACTGCTATACGTACAATAACGGTTTCCTTCACAGCAAGGGCATGATCGTGGATGACAAGGTGCTCTGCTACGGAACCGCCAACATGGATATCCGCAGCTTTGCGTTGAATTTTGAAGTAAATGCGGTGATCTACGATGAGAAAAAGGCGAAGGAAATGGTGGATATTTTCCGGAACGATCTGGAAGTCTGCCGCCAGATCACCCGGGATTATTATGTGGCCAGAAAACTGAAAATCCGTATCAAAGAGCAGATCTGCCGGTTATTGTCACCCTTGTTATAGCCCGGAGGATGTGCTATAATGGGCGGTGCTACAATGCATTTATGCACAAATGGCAGTAATAGAAAGGTATAGGAAGTAACACAATGAAGAAAAAGACATTAGGACTTCTGGCAGCAGTGTTAAGCGTAGCTATGCTGGCGGGCTGCGGAGCAAAGGATACAGGAAACGGCACTGGTACAGCAACCGGCGCCGGAACGGAAAGTACCGCATTGAAGGATATGGATGTGGACAAGTATGTGACTCTGGGCGAGTACAAGGGGCTGGAAGTATCCGTAGATACTGTGGAAGTAGATGAGGACGAGTGGGATACTCTGGTCAATAATGTATATTATGGAAACATTACCGCAGAGAACGGTGGGATCACAGACCGTGCCGTGGAGACCGGAGACACTGTAAACATTGATTATGAAGGCAAAAAAGACGGTGTGGCATTTGACGGTGGCACTGACCAGGGGTATGATCTGACCATCGGTTCCGGACAGTTTATTGCCGGATTTGAGGATGGACTGATCGGCGTGATGCCCGGCGAGACGGTGGATCTGGAGCTTACATTCCCGGAGAACTATGGGAATGCAGACCTTGCAGGACAGGCTGTGGTATTTACGGTGACGGTAAATTATATTCAGCCCGCACAGGATGGGGAATTCAGCGATGAAGTCATCAGTAATTTTGGTATCGATGGTGTGACCAATGAGGAAGAACTCCGCCAGTACGCTTATGATTATCTGAATAACAATGCACAGCAGAATTATGAGACCAATGTACAGCAGGCAGTGATGGATGCATTTATGGCAAACAACACATTTACCTCCGTACCGGAAGCGCTGGTACAGAAATATTCCGATGCCGCAGAGAGCAGCATCACCTCCATGGCATCCGCTTACGGTGTGGACGGAGATACCTTTACCCAGTATTATTATGGGCAGAATCTGGCAACCTTCCTGTCTACCTATGCTGAGCAGACCGCAAAGCAGGATATTGCCCTGCAGGCAGTGGCGAACAAAGAGAATCTGAATATCAGTGACGAAGAACTGGATCAGATCCTTCAGGACCGCGCAACAGCAGCTGGCTATGACACCATCGAGGAATATATCGGAGAGACCGCCAAGGAAGACTACAGAGAGTACTTCCTCTACGACAAGGTGCTGGATTATCTGGTAGAAAATGCACAGATCACCAATAACTAAATTTTATTGATACGAACAGTATGCGACCGGCGAATAGGATGCGGGCCGGTTCAGATAGAGCACGTCGCAGCGTGCGGATAGGAAAGATTATGGAATTAACAGACATCAGAGAACTTCATCGGGAAAAAGACGTCTATATCGGCAAGGAGATCACCGTAGGCGGCTGGGTAAGGAACAATCGTGACTCCAAGAACTTCGGTTTCCTGGTGATCAACGACGGAACCTTTTTTGAGCCGTTACAGGTAGTATACGGCGACGGACTGGAAAATTTCCAGGAGATCTGCAAGATCAATGTCGGTGCAGCTGTTGTGATCCGCGGTACCATCGTGGCTACCCCCGAGGCAAAGCAGGCATTTGAGATGCAGGCAGCAGAAGTGATCGTGGAAGGACCTTCTACTGCAGATTATCCTTTACAGAAAAAGAGACACTCCTTCGAGTATCTGCGTACCATTTCTCACTTAAGAGCACGTACCAATACTTTCCAGGCAGTGTTCCGTGTCAGATCCCTGATCGCTTATGCGATCCATACCTTCTTCATGGAGAGAGGCTTTGTCTATGTGCATACCCCTCTGATCACCAGCAGTGACTGTGAGGGTGCCGGTGAGATGTTCCAGGTAACGACTCTGGACATGAACAATGTGCCTAAGACCGAGGACGGAAAAGTAGATTACACACAGGATTTCTTCGGCAAACCGGTAAACCTTACCGTAAGCGGACAGCTGGATGTAGAGACTTATGCTTTTGCATTTAAGAACGTATATACTTTCGGTCCCACCTTCCGCGCGGAGAATTCCAACACCACCCGTCATGCGGCTGAGTTCTGGATGATCGAGCCGGAGATCTGTTTTGCGGATCTGAAGGATGATATGATTCTGGCAGAGAGCATGTTAAAGTATGTCATTCGTTACGTATTGGAAAATGCTCCCGAAGAGATGGCATTTTTCAACCAGTTTGTAGATAAGGGACTGATCGAGAGATTACAGCATGTGGTAAATTCTGATTTCGGTCATGTAACCTACACTGAGGCGATCAAGATCCTGGAGAAGCACAACGATGAATTCGATTACAAGGTATTCTGGGGATGTGATCTGCAGACCGAGCATGAGAGATACCTGACGGAGAAAGAATTCAAGAGACCGGTATTCGTAACCGATTATCCGAAGGAGATCAAGGCGTTCTATATGAAGCTGAACGAAGATGGCAAGACTGTAGCCGCTATGGACTGCCTCGTACCCGGTATCGGCGAGATCATCGGCGGCAGCCAGCGTGAGGACAATCTGGAGATCCTGGAGAAGCGTATGGAAGAGCTTGGACTGAACAAGGAAGATTATCAGTTCTATCTGGATTTGCGCCGTTACGGCTCTGCACGCCATGCAGGCTTCGGACTGGGCTTCGAGCGCTGCGTAATGTATATCACCGGAATGGGCAACATCAGAGATGTTATCCCGTTCCCCCGTACTGTAAATAATTGTGACCTGTAATATATGATGCCAGGGGAAAAAGGTCTAAGCCCGCATGAGCTTGCTCATAAGCGGGTGAAAGACCTTGGGACCCGCCCCGATATGAGCATAAAAGTGGGATGGTAATCCCACGATATGCGAATATTGGGGAGAATTGTGGGAGTGCGTAGCACGGAACAATTCGTAGGCATCAATAGATGGAGTGACGTATGAAAAAAATAACCGCTGGCAGAAAAGTGAATAACGTGAAGAGAAGACTTGTGAGTGCTCTTCTTCTGGCAACGGTAACGCTGTCTGCCACCGGCTCCGTCTGGGAATCCCCTGCGGAGACGGTGCAGGCAGCACCTTCCATGGGTGAACTGCAGAACAGAATCAACAATCATCAGAACCAGCTGAATAACATCAACAGCCAGATCAATTCCTTACAGGATGAGCAGGATCTGGTGCAGGAGAAGATCGATGACCTGAATGCAGAGATCATCAACACCATGACCAGTATCGGTATGAAGGAAGATGAGATTGCCGAAAAGGAGACGGAACTTGCCGACAAGCAGGTACAGATCGATCAGACCCAGGAAGAGTACAATATCGCCAAGGCACAGGAAGAGAAACAACATGACGATATGATCACACGCATGCGCATGATGTATGAAAATGATTCTTCCGAAAATTATGTAAACCTGTTATTTCAGGGCGGCGGCTTAAGCGGAATGCTGAACCGCATGGATTTCGTGGAGAGTGTCTACGAATACGACCGTCAGAAGCTTCAGGAGTACGAAGAGACTAAGGAGCAGGTGTTGGCACTGTGGAATCAGTTAGAGGAAGAGAAGACTCAATTGCAGGCTGATAAGGACCAGCTGGAGGCGGATAAGGCAGATCTGGAAAGCCAGAAGTCAGAGTTGGATGTCATGCTGGCGAAGAAGAAACAGGAATCTGCTAACTTCGATGCGGAGATTAAAAAGGCCAAACAGGAGGCTTCCGTGGCCAAGGCACTGCTGCAGCAGGAACAGAAACAGTTAAAACAGCTGCAGGCACAGGCACAGCGCGGCAACACCGCAGCAGCCACCGGAAGCTATACGACCACGAATTATACTTCTGTGATCGAAAATGCATCCGGCAGCGATATGGGTAAGCGGCTGGCAAAATATGCCTGCCAGTACATAGGCAACCCTTATGTGGCGGGAGGCACCAGCCTGACCAATGGTGCAGACTGCTCCGGATTTACCTTCCGGATATACAGTGACTTCGGTTACAGTATTCCCCGTACTTCCTATGAGCAGAGAAGCTGCGGTACCGGTGTGGATTATAGCAGTGCACAGCCGGGAGACCTGATCTGTTATGATGGACATGTGGCAATGTATATCGGCGGAGGGCTGATCGTACATGCCAGCACCCAGCGTACCGGCATTAAGGTCAGCAATGCAAATTATCGTCCCATTCTTGCAGTGAGACGGGTTGTGTAGCAGACAGTCGGATATATTTGAATATTTGACATTAAAAAGCCTTGTTTTCATGGAAAGCAAGGCTTTTTTCTATGTGCGCCTTGCGGCGCACGTTCCTGAGCTCACCCGTTAGTGAAAATAAACAAAAGATATCATTGGTAAAAACGCATATAGACAAAGCGGGAACGCTATGATAGTCTGTAGTTATTCAGAGCCATATTTTTTCATTTCAGAAAAATGAGCATTCTTAACAGACCATTCGGTCGGAATTTCCAATTTTTTGAACGATTCTTTTTATTTTTGTACGCAAATTCAGGAGAATTTGCAGAACAGACTAATTTTGAATATGGGGGATAAATGACATACGAAGAATTTAAAAAAGCATTGTGCCGGAACGTGCAGAATATGGAGACGGCGCAGAATAAAACAATACGCCTTTTGGAGCGGCAAATGATTTGCTCGGATCCCATGGCAGTGCATATCATGAGTGTTATGAATCGCCATATGTATGGAAGAGAGAATATTCTCATCCGGGAAGATATGTTATGTGCCATGTGGAGTTTAAAAAGGGAAGAGCAGATACAGTACTGGCCGGTACGACCGTTATACGAAAGATACAGACAGGAAGGGTGGCAAAGTATTCTGCCGGAGATCTCAGCAGGTCTTGAAGAATCAGATAAGAAAAAAGATGTGTCGTTTACAGAGGAAAGTCTGAGTTATGCTGTCTGCAGAGGTCATATGAGGATACAACCAGTAAATTTTGAAAGACACAGGCACACGCTTGAAAATGCAATCCATCGTAAGATTGGAGATATTGCACTGGTACTTCAGCTGATTATCTGCGAAGGGAACCCAGACAATCTGACAATGCAATTATCCCGCAACAGGATAATGACGTGGGAACGGACAGAGGATCAACTGATCATGGAAGCTTTTATGAATAGTAGCCGTAAAATGCCGCCGAGACTGTACCTGGGTAGTGACAGACGCCCCGAGTTCCCTTATTATGAGGGTGTGTTCCTCCCGGATGAGAAGGGGCGGCCGACAAAGATTGCTCCATGGAATCCTATGGAGGGAAGGACTGGATACCTCCTGACCACAACAGGACGGATCAACGGAGCAGCAGCTTTTTTTTATCCTGGGGTTAAAGATATTCTTGCGGAAAAAATGCGTGGCGATTATTATGTAGTATTCCCAAGTCTGCATGAGGCAATGATTCATCCGGTAGCCTGCGTCGATGCAGAGGAAATCAGAACATCTGTGCAACACATCAATGCCATTTATGGAGAAGAAGAGATGTTGTCGGACAGAGTATTCTGCTATCGCAGGAACCGGAGACTGCTGCAGCTGCTGTAAAATTGACCTGTGATAGAAAATAAAAATTCCATGCTATCAACTAAAAACTGCCCGGATATTTCTGAGAACGAAGTATCCGGGCAGTTTTTGCTATAAAGATTTATTATATACTGGGATTTTCCATTAAAAATTGCATGAACTTGCCTTCATCTTCCCTGTCAGAACAGAACAATTCAAGCTCATCCCCATGCTGTCCGAGCAATGCAGCAATGGCAATGTACTGGGAAAGCTTACTCTTTAGATTAAAAATATCACCGTCTATGGATCTTAAAGTTACGTCCCCCTTACAACTGTCGACAATAGAAAGAAACTCATTTACCTGTTCGATTTTTGTTAATTTCATGAAATGTTCCTCCTTTTCTTATACAGTCATTTGACCGACAAGCGTACTATTTTGCTAATATTATACGTATTTTAAACAGAGAATGCAAGAGATTCTTTGGCATGCGTGTCAGCCAGGCAGGAGCGTAAAATTCGCGAAAAAACATTCCCTTAAAGGGAAGAAAGGAAATATATCCGGTTCTTCCAAATAAAGCCTTTGACTGCACATTATGTGCAGCTTTAGGCTAGAAAGGGAAGGTAAAAAATGGCATGACATTACGGGAAATCTGTGAAACCCTTGGGGTATCCAGAAGGGCACTGCAAGGGTACGAAAAGGCAGGACTTGTAACAGCGTCAGGTCGAAATAAGTATGGACATTTACTGTATGACAAGGATGCTGAAATGAGAATTGCACAAATCAAATTTTATCAGCAATTGGGATTTTCAATCAAAGAAATTACAATGATTATTGATGCTCCTGATACTGAAATAAAAAAGGCATTGGAATAACAGTAAAAATCCTACAGATGCCAGTCTCATGGCAGACTATATGAGCTACATGTCAAAGTATGATGATTTCATTAAGAAATTTGACCAGTGGGGCGGCGAGGATCTGAATGATGCAGAATTTGCGTACTATATGGAGGTTCAGACAAGAGCATATGAGAGACTTGCGGAAGCCGCATATTAATCATGTTAATCATGCTGAAAATCCATTTCTCATCCGGGATAGCAGCAAGAAGCTGTTTATCTGTCAAGAACGATGAAAAAATAATTGTGAATAAGCGGATGATATGGGGATGCAAAAACTTCTGAAGTAGTGCCAATCCCTATCATAACCCCTCAGATACTTTCATACACTGTAAAAAAGTATCCTGAGGGGTTTTCCTTTGAAAGACTATATTGAAGAACGAGCTATTGGGATAGCAGGCTATATCATCGACCACAACGCCACAGTCAGACAGACAGCGAAGGCGTTCGGCATCTCGAAAAGCACAGTACATAAGGACGTAACGGAGCGGCTGATGCAGGTGAATCCGTCGTTGGCGAAACAGGCGCGGAAGGTGCTGGATATCAACAAGTCTGAACGACATATCCGGGGCGGACTGGCTACCAGAGAAAAATATCTCCATCAGCACTAGCTGTTCGGGCAGGCAATAGCTTCTGTACGGGAAAATATCTTGAAATGGCTGATGACACCTTATATAATGAATGCATATCACGTATTACATTTGTGAGGGGAGAATACGATGGCAACAGATTTTTTGAATGATGCACGGAGAGAGATCGAAGGACGGACAGAAGACTTTTACGGGGAACTGAAAGCCTTCTATCAAGGGAATGCAAAAGCAGAGCAGCACCTGATGGAACAGACGACACAGCCCTTCTGGCAGAGCCTTTGCTTAAGTGGGAAAAGATTACAGCAGCGGGACCTGACGGTGGATATGGAGATGCAGGAACCGGTGCGACCGGCGGATTACGATGGCCCGAAAAAGGACGGCTATGATTACACCTGCCATCGGACCAAAGCTGTGAAGATGAGACGTACCTATTACCGTAAAGGGAAAAAAATTGCGACCCTGAAGACACCGGAGATCGTGGAAGCCAATTTTTTGAAAGCGGATGTGCAGGGGGATATGGCGATCTGTCCCAACTGCGGTCATGAAGGAAAATTATCCAGCTATATCGATGGCTGTGATGCCTGTGGAGCAAAGTTTCTGGTCAGTGATTTCGAGACGAAGGTATCCGGATTCTCACTGGAAGAGGACGCAAGGCAGAAAAGCATTTCCAACTTTATCAAAGCCGGAGTGACGGTAGGAATCGTAGCGGTTGCCCTTGCACTGCTGGCAATCTGTGCGGGCGGCATTATGTTTTTACTGCTGGCTTTGGGGAGAAATGGTTATAACGCGGTCAAAGCGGCAGCGGCAATGATGCTTGGTATCGGATTTGCCCCGGTGTTTTTCCGATCTCTGTTTTTCATGGCGATCATATTCGTAGTAATGATTGTTGTAATGGAGAAACATAGAAAACCGAAAATTCAGGACGAGTCAAAAGTAAAGGCTCTGATCCCCCAATTTTCCACAGGTAATTTCCTACAGAATCTGGAGTACCAGCTACGAATGATCCACATGGCAGATACCGCAGAGCAGGTGCGCTTTTTCGCGGTCTGTGATCTGACAGGTACTGTGGAGCGGTATCAGAATGTGGTGGATTGCTGTATCTGCGGCGTACGTTTTTTGAAAGCGGAAGCGGTGGAGGACCGGTACAGGCTGAGCGTGGAAGTGAAAATGCGCCTGACGCAGGATACGGGTAGTAAAATTCGCAACCGCTATGAGAAACTGCGGCTGGAACTGGAAGGCAGACAGGAGATCGTGACACAGCATGGCAAGGCACTTCGGGAATATAAATGCCCGAACTGCGGTGGCAGTGTGGATATCTTAGGCGGCGGAGTATGTGACTACTGTAATGTAGCAGTGGATTATCGTAATTTCGGCTGGATCATCACATCCTATACGAATCTGGGACAGCCGGAGAACCCCTATGCCAAAATACTGGCAGCAGCCCTGGGCATCTATGGAATTATCCTGGCTTTCAGCCTGGTGCTCATGATCTGTTCCGAGGACGGAAAAGAAACCCTGGAGATCTGGCAGAGCATCGGCAGGTCATCGGAATACCTGGAAGCCGTGAAGCAGGATATTGTATATCCGGATGACGTGTTGGAAGGCCTTGCGGAGACGGACAGTGAGGAAGGCATATTTGCTTCCGTGAAGACCTATGCCTGCGGAGACAGCGAGGCAGTAAAAGAAGCTTATCACGAAGCCCTTTTAGAGAGTGGATTTATCGAGCTAAAGCAGTATCCGGAAGGATTTGCTGTATATAAGATCGAGGATCCTTCAGAATATACCGTGGATGAAGAAGAGGAGATGTTCTATCTGGTGATCTGTGCAGAAAATGCACCGGAGGGAATTACAGTAACTGCGACCTTGGTGGATGAAAATTGGGACCCGGTGCAGGAGTAAAACAGAATACGTGAATACGACAAGGGACCCGGGCGAAAGCTTCCGGGTCCTTTTTAGAGGGAAAGTGTTTGTAGTTAGCTTATTGGGTGAGAGGAATTCTGTGGACCACCCTGCGATAGAGTTTCCACAGGAGCACAGCAGGGAAACTGATTGCCAGATATGCTGTGGATAAAAGTCCGGTAGCACCGCCTACGATTGCAATGATTAAAATTCCAATATTCATAATGAATTCCTCAACTTTCTGTCATTCTGCAAAGCATTCGATGAAGCTTTTAAAAAACCTCACATACCGTATTATAGTAAACAGATCTCCCCGGGTGAATAGTTTTGCCAGACCCTTAACACTATTTTGTCGGGTTATTTACAGAATCTTTGCAACACATTTACATAATCTTAACGGGTGGAAACGATCCCGGGAGTAAGGTTTGCAATAGTAGGGAATATCAAGTATAATAGAGAAAAATTGACTGTTGCTGACAAATGACAGTTTAAGAAAATGGGAGGTAGAATATGAGTATGACACTGGAACAGGCTAAGGAGAAGCTTGCAAAGTATGGTCAGGAACATGTTCTGAAGTATTACGGGGAACTTACCGAAGAAGAGAAGCGGGGGATTCTGGATCAGATCGAGGCTACAGATATGAGCATTTTGGAAGCTTGTAAGCACAAGGAGGATCTGGCGAAAAAAGGAGTGATCACTCCGCTTGCTGCAATGCAGTTAGATGAGATCGAGGCAAACAGAGAGAATTTCACGGCAACCGGTATCGAGACGATCCGTCAGGGGAAGGTAGCAGCGGTTCTGTTAGCAGGCGGTATGGGTACCAGATTAGGCTCTGACAATCCCAAGGGAATGTACAATGTGGGACTGACCCATGAACTGTATATTTTTGAGTGTCTGATCAATAATCTGCTGGAAGTCGTACATCAGGCAGATGCATGGATCCATCTGTTTGTGATGACCAGTGATAAGAATAATGATGCCACCATCGCCTTTTTACAGGAGCATGACTATTTCGGATACAAGGCGGAGTATGTGCACTTTTTCAAGCAGGAGATGGCGGCGGCTACCGATTACGAGGGTAAGATTTATCTGGAGGAGAAGGGCAAGTTGTCCACCTCTCCCAACGGCAACGGCGGCTGGTTCATTTCCATGAAAAATAACGGCATGCTGGATATCGTACATAACGAGGGAATTGAATGGCTGAATGTATTTGCCGTGGACAACGTCCTGCAGCGTATCGCGGATCCCTGCTTTATCGGTGCTACGATCCAGAGAGGCTGTGTCGTAGGCTCCAAGGTGGTCCGCAAGAATGCGCCGGATGAAAAAGTAGGCGTTATGTGCTTAGAGGACGGCAGACCTTCCATCGTGGAGTACTATGAGCTGACCGATGAACTGATGAATGCGAAGGATGAGAAGGGCGAACCCGCGTATAACTACGGAGTTATTCTGAATTATCTCTTCAAAGTACAGGACCTGGAGAAGATCATGGAAGAAAAAATGCCCCTGCACATCGTAGAGAAAAAGATCCCGTATCTGGATGAGAACGGAGAACCGGTGAAGCCGGAGACTCCCAACGGCTACAAATTCGAGAGCCTGGTACTGGATATGATCCACCAGATGGACAGCTGCCTGCCCTTCGAGGTAGTCAGAAGAAAAGAATTCGCCCCCATCAAGAATAAAACCGGTGTGGATTCGGTGGAGAGTGCAAGAGAACTGCTCGTTGAGAATGGCGTTGTGCTGTAAACATTTCGACAGCTTTTCACAACATAAGGTTATTGAGGAAACAACAGAATTACAGTAATCTGATACTGTAAGAAACGAAGAAATAATCTCATCCGGATCTGACAGATGAGAGATCGTGCGGTCGCAGCAGTGAACAAATGGTATTGTCCGGTATGCGGCGGATAGGAGAGAGAGTATGAGAATTTTGGTAACAGGTGGTGCCGGATTCATCGGCAGTCATACCGTGGTGGAATTACAGCAGGCAGGCTATGATGTTGTTGTATTGGATAATCTCTGCAATGCAAGTGAGAAAGTGATCCCCAGAGTAGAAGCCATCACCGGCAAAAAGGTTCCTTTTTATAAGGCAGACATTCTGGATCGTGAAGCGCTGGAGGAGATCTTTAGCAAGGAGCAGATCGATGCAGTCATTCATTTTGCAGGATTGAAGGCAGTCGGCGAGTCCGTACAGAAGCCCTGGGAATATTACGAGAACAATATTGCAGGTACATTGACTCTGGTAGATGTTATGAGAAAACACGGTGTGAAGAGCATCATCTTCTCTTCCAGCGCTACCGTATATGGTAATCCCGCATTTGTCCCCATCACAGAGGAATGCCCCAAGGGACAGTGCACCAACCCTTACGGCTGGACCAAATCCATGCTGGAGCAGATCCTGACCGATATCCAGAAGGCAGATCCCGAATGGAACGTGATCCTGCTTCGTTACTTCAACCCGATCGGAGCACACAAGAGCGGCACCATCGGTGAGAACCCCAATGGTATCCCCAACAACCTGATGCCTTACATCACACAGGTGGCAGTTGGCAAGCTGAAAGAGCTGGGTGTCTTCGGTGATGATTATGATACCCCCGACGGAACCGGCGTGCGTGATTACATTCACGTAGTAGACCTGGCAAAGGGTCATGTGAAGGCTCTGAAGAAGATCGAGGAGAATGCAGGACTGAAGATCTACAACCTGGGAACCGGCGTAGGCTACAGCGTTCTGGATATTGTGAAGAACTTTGAAGCAGCTACCGGTGTGAAGATTCCCTATGTAATCAAGCCCCGTCGTGCAGGCGATATCGCTACCTGCTATTCCGATGCTTCTCTGGCAGAGAAGGAGCTTGGTTGGAAAGCGGAGAACGGCATCAAGGAAATGTGTGAAGATTCCTGGAGATGGCAGAAGAACAATCCCAACGGATACGAAGAATAAATAAAACTTAGAAGACCGTATGGTAAAATACCACACGGTCTTCTTTTTGTATAGCGGTCACATTACTGAGATCATGCGACATACAGATACATGAAGATAAAGTGGCAGATACTTCCGCCCATGACAAATAAATGGAATACTTCGTGGGAGCCGAAGAACTTATGCTTTGCATTGAAGATCGGCAGCTTCAGGGCATAGATGACACCGCCAACGGTGTAGATGATGCCGCCCGCCAGCAGCCACAGGAACGCAGGCACTGACAGGGTCTTAAGCAAAGGTCCGAATACCAGAACACATACCCAGCCCATGGCAATATAGATCACGGAAGAAAACCATTTGGGACAGGTGATCCAGCAGGCTTTTACCAGCATGCCGACAGCGGCGATACCCCACACTAGGGCAAGCAGGGTATAACCTAATTTTCCACCAAGCACGATCAGACATACCGGAGTATAGGATCCGGCGATCAGTACGAAGATCATCATGTGGTCCAGCTTACGAAAGACACGCAGACTTCTTCCGGTGAGGTCTACGGAATGATAGGTGGCACTGGCGCCGTACAACAGGATCATGCTTCCCATAAAGATCGCCATCGCCAGGAAATTCTCCCATCCGGATTGGATTCCGGCCTTGACTAACAGCGGAACAGCTGCGAAAACAGCCATCATCATGGCAATAAAATGTGTAATGGCACTTCCGGGTTCTCTTATGGTAATCTGCATAATAACTCCTCCTTTTCCCGACAGCAACTATCGTCTGCAAATCGAATCTATTTAGGATTATTTTGTCCGACAATAGTATTTGCTATTCCAAAACTACAACATGTATTGCAAATCGCTTCAAGACATAGTATTCAAAACTACATCTGACAACGCAAATAATACTGCACAGAAAAGGAAAAGTCAATAGTTATTCAGATATTTGGGAGAAAAGTATCAATAAGGATTGGCAGGAAGCCTGTAGATCAACAGCCCTTCATCATCAACCAGTAACTCCGCATTCTCCACCAGACGGGCATTTACTTCCGGATTTGTCGCAATGTAGCCTTCAGAACCTTTATCCCATACAATATATTCAGGCACTTTGTCCGGATAGAGTGACCAGTATTGGAATAAACGTTCATCAATGGTCGGAGTACTGATTGTGGAATAGTTGCAGATCACGTAATCCTCCTGAAGATACATAATGCTCTTATGACTGGCAATCAGTACTTTGCTGCCCCGGGGAATGAACTCGTCTAACAGACGCCCACGGATATTGTACTCGTAGCCATCGGAATACCGGCCGTAGATTCCTGCCATGGGACCCGCTTCCGCTTTCTGCCTTGTGACGAAGATAGTGTCGTGACCATAAATATTGTACAGCAGAAATCCCTTGTGAATGATGGCAAGTCCCACAAACAGCAGGACAAAAGATTTCCAAAAAACAGGAGATTCCGATGTTTCCCGCTCTACATAGCATAAAGAAACCAGCATACCGATGGCCATATAATCGGCGGACTCGTAGAGCATTGTATTGCTGGCAGTAAAAGCGGCAAGGAGTAAAAACAGAGAAGTAATGCTTCCGAACCAGAACAATGCCTTATAAACAGTAGCCATTTCGTCAGAAGACTTTTTCCGGCGTAAATAACAATAAATGCTCCACAGCGGGAACAGAAGATAGACAAAGCCGGGATATTCGATATGCTTTTGCAGCTGATACCATACAAAAAGTTGTTCCAGTATCAAGGAAAGAATCAATAAAAGGAAGAAACGGTAGTTTTTCCGGCATACAAATCGGAAGAAACACCATAATACCAAAGCAATCACCAGAGCGGTCAGTAAATAAGGAAAGGTTTCGCCGAGGCAGGAAAGGTTATCTTCTAATTTTCCAAGCAGTCCAACATCGTGGGAGCCGTCGGTTAACATTTCTGACAAGCCATCCAGAAACTGTCGGAAAGACATATGACACAAAAAGTAGGTCAGCCATCCCAAGCCGCAGACACCACAGGTCCCAAAATAAATCAGAAGATTTTTCAGGCGGGCACCGGTAGCAGATAACAGCCAGATACCGATACATCCGGGAAGTACCACGAAGATACAGGTGGGGTAGGAAAGCACCAGAAGGGAAGTGCTTACTCCGGCGGCAATCAGGAAAAAGGCAGAACGGCGTGAAGAAGCACTGTTATGCAGACTAAATTCCAGAAAGCTTAAGAAGACCAGAGTGCTGAACCACAGAAGCATATTGGAAAAATCGGGAACGGTACTGTTCTTTGGAATGATGTTGTAGTAAAAAACTGCAATGACAAAAGCATTATTCGCCGTTACAAACTTACGGAAAGTCCGATAGGTCAGAATGCTGATGATCAACTGTGTAACGACCCCCACGATTCGCAGAAAGAGTACGGAATATGTTAACGTATGAAACAACTGTATATACAGCCATAAAAAGGCAGCAGAAAAGAACGCGGAAGTCTGATGAGGCTCCCACATTTCCAGAAACATTCTGTCTCCCTGTACCAGACGGTAAGCCATAGATACGGCATACTGCTCGTCAATGTCGAATCCGAAGAAAATAATCTTGACGGTAGCAACTATAGATACGGCAAGCAACAGATATTTCCACAGATTATGCAGCAATGCGGTTGCAAAATTTTTCTCTTGTGCGGAATAATTGCTGTTCATCTTAATCCTCCTCAATGATCTGGATCTCCAGATAGTCAAAATCGATGGACTCTACAAAACTGTCCTGGGTAAAACGGGTCTTGTTGTGACGTTTAAAGTCTGCAATATTCATATCCAGCCAGATGGGCGTACCGAGATCAAACTGATGGCAGACTTCGTCCAGAGAGTGAAAAACTTTATGGGTACGGGTATCGTCACTGCCGTCCTCGATACAAATATCCTTCAGCATATGATTATTTTGAAATATTTTAGCCCACATACGAAACATAGAAAATCTCCTTGTGTAAAAAAGATCAGATTATTCTTTGATTATAATAGGAAGAAGTATTCACTGCAAGTAAATGCGGCACTAAAAACGGTCTTATGGATAAAACTGCCCAATCAATCTTAAAAAATGATAAAGGTTTTGTTAAAATTATACATTTTTAAAAGGAGGTATGCTATAATTATCATAAGTACATTTACGAATACGGAATTTTCGTGACGAAAAAGCGTCTATGGAAGTAAGAAATATGACAAAATGGTCGCAGAGCCTTCTGAGACAGAAGAGATTGAGAGGGAATATGGAGTTTAAGGTTGAAAATGGGGATGGAATCGATAGTTGGAAGGAGGTTACGCTGGTATACAGTGCGGCGCTGCGTCAGATGGAGACGAAGATGCAGATCCTGAATGATGAATTCCAGCATGTACATCAGTACAATCCGATCGAACATATTAAGGCACGGATCAAGACACCCGAAAGTATTGTCAAGAAATTGAAACGTTACGGACAGGAATCTACGATAGATAATATGGTAAAGTACATAAATGACATTGCGGGAATCCGCATTATTTGTTCTTTTACGTCCGATATCTACCGGATCGCGGACATGATCCGGGATCAGAGAGATATTAAGGTGATCGCTGTGAAAGATTACATTACTTATCCCAAGGCCAGCGGTTACAAAAGCTATCACATGATCGTAAGCATACCTGTATATTTGTCGGATCGTACAGTGGATACGAAGGTAGAAGTACAGATCCGTACGGTAGCCATGGATTTCTGGGCCAGTCTGGAGCATAAGATTCATTACAAATTCGAAGGAGATGCACCGGAGAATATCAAAAACGAACTGGTAGAATGTGCGCGCATGGTATCGGATCTGGATGCAAGGATGCTGTCTCTGAACGAAGAGATCCTGGCGATCAGCAAAAAGAGAGAAGAGGAAAAACAATTAAATAGCGGAACATCCAAATAATGCAAAAGCTTCCGCTGGTGACATGCACCCCCCATAAAATGAGGAGTGCCCAGACACCTTTCGGCGCCTGGGCTATTATGAAAAAATTTATCTTATATGCTTTGTTATCCGGAAGTCTTATCTCTTCCTTGACCGTAATTAAAGTATACCAATCGATTATGAACAAATTATGAACATGATGTGAAAACTCGGTGAATTTTACGAAAAAGCACAGAAACAGAAAAACAAATTGTACAAATTGCATAAAAACGAACATGCTTTGAAAACGCAGTATTCCTGGGGTTTTGGTTGTAACCGTGGGAGAAACATGGTAAAATAGGAGCAGTTGAAACGGAAAAAGGTTCACATGAGGGACGAATATGTTTGGAGGAAAATGGATGGATACTTTTATGGATAAACTTGCGCAAAAGCTGAATGCCCAGGAGATGATCAAGGCCAACTCCGCAGCGGATGCAGAGGAAATGAATCAGCTGAAGAATCAGCTACGGGAATATGACGAATGCCTGGCGCAGATGCAGCAGGTCAATAAGGAACTGAGAGCAGTCAATCATGCGATGGAGACACTGATGTCTGAGACGATTGCTCCGGAGGTGACAAAGCTTTCCGAGGAAAGCGTGGCTGCCATTCGCAAGATGCAGCAGGAGAATACGGAAAAGCTGCAGGAGCTGCAGCAGGAATATACCACAAAGCTGGAGGAGATCCGACAGAACACGGAAGAACTGGAGGAATTGCGCAAACATCTGGATGAGAAACTGGACGGAAGTGATGAGAACGTCCATAAGGAATGCGTAAAGGTATACCGCAATGTGCAGGCGGCTGTGGTGGAGGAAAATGAGAAGCAGACCGAAGCGATCGCAGGCAAGATCAAAGAAAGCCTGAACGGTAAATTAAACGGAGTGCTGGGAGTATCGATCGCTGCACTGTTGGTAGCTGCGGCAGATATTGTACTGCATGTATTGAGTATTCTTCATATCTTCTAGGAAATACGGAAAACGAGGTTAACTATGGGTAAAGAACTTTGGAAGCCGGGCAATATGTTATATCCGCTGCCGGCGGTCATGGTAAGTCTGGCGGATCAGGAGGGGCATCCCAACATTATCACCCTGGCCTGGGTGGGAACAGTATGTACCAATCCGCCCATGGTATCGATCTCCGTGCGTCCGGAGCGATATTCCTATCCGATTCTGAAGGAGACCGGAGAGTTTGTGATCAATCTGACTACGAGGGAACTGGTCTACGCCACGGACTACTGCGGTGTCAGAAGTGGACGGGATGTGGATAAATTTAAAGAGATGAAGCTTACGGCAGTCCCTGCATCCGTGGTGAAAGCGCCGATGATCGGCGAGAGTCCCGTGAACATCGAATGCAAGGTACGCCAGATCATGCCGTTGGGATCTCACGATATGTTTCTGGCGGATGTGGTAGCTGTTCATGCTGACGAAAAATATATGGACGAGAACCACAAGTTCCATCTGGAACAGGCGGAACCGATCATGTATTCCCATGGATCCTACTTTGGCTGTGGAGAATTATTGGGCACCTTCGGGTACAGTGTCCGGAAAAAAAGAACTTGACGTTTGGCACCAAGTCGGATATCATAAACATAAATATTTATTTACTACGAAGAAGTAGCATCAGACAGGCGTCTGGTGCTTTTTTTATGCGGAAAGTCTGGGTGAGTGTATGACACAGTTGGATAAAAACATAGCATTGAATCTCAAAAGAATTCGTAAGTCCAAAAATATGAGTCTGGATATGTTGGCAGAACGCACCGGAGTGAGTAAAAGCACGCTGGGACAGATCGAACGGGGAGAATCCAATCCCACGGTGTCCACTATAGGAAAAATCGTGGAGGGTTTGAAGGTGCCTTTCGAACAGCTGATCTATGACAGAAAAGAGATCATGGTCATGCCCTCTCCGGAGGAGGCACCGGTCTTCAAGGAAAAGGAAGGCCAGTACCGGATCTATGTGATGCTTCCGTTTGATGCCAGCAGGAATTTTGAAATCTATCAGGGAGAACTGGACGGAAAAGCACAGATGGAAAGTGAATCCTACGGAGAACAGACATGGGAGTATCTGACGGTAGTATCCGGTGAGATCGAACTTATACTGGACGATCAGAGTTTTCATGTGAAAAGGGGAAGCTCACTTTATTTTGCATGTGACAGAAAACATGTATACCGCAATGCCGGTGAAGAGAAAGCGGTATGCAATATGATCATCACCACACAGCATTAAACAAAACTTCCACGTTTTACAGCATCCTTTCCGTATTTTGCACGGATATCATCCAGAGCAGCATCCAGCTTCTGCTGTTTCTCAGAGCGTGGTGCGGTGTAATCAAACAGACTGAGCTGAACCGGTTCATCCTCGGGTACCAGCTTGGAGGTGCGTACGCCCAACAGCCGGATGGGAGTTCCGTCCCACAGTTCGCCGAATAGGGAAACGGCGCTTTTCAACAACAGATCCGGAGAGGCGGTAGGGACGGCCAGGGGCATCTGGTGAGAAACATTGCGAAAATCGCTGTAGCGGATCTCGGTGCATACCTGGCCTGCCAGCTGATGGGAGGAGCGCAGGCGCTGCCCCACGGATTCACAGAGGGACAGTAATACCTTACGTGCGTCCTCTTCCGTCAGAGCATCACTGCTTAACGTGGTGGAATTGCCGATCCCTTTTGCTTTGGAAGGAACGAGTGCCACAACGGAATCGTCTATGCCATTGGCATATTTCCACAGACTACGGCCGTGGCTTTTGAGATGCGATTCCAAAATGACAGGGTCTGTCTTCGCCAGGTCACCTATGGTGAGGATCCCCAGTTTTCGAAGTGTTTCCGCACTGGAGTGCCCGCAGGTGAACAGAGTAGAGACGGGAAGAGGCCACATCTTTTCCGGGATCTCTTCCTGATATAAGGTATGTGTCTTATCCGGTTTTTGAAAATCCGAGGCCATCTTGGCCAGAACCTTTCGGTCCGAAATCCCAACATTTACAGTAAAATGAAATTTTTCCCGCACAGAATCACGAATGTAAGCAGCGGCAGCTTCCGGAGAAGAATACTGCGCCGCGATCGGGGAATAATCCATATAACATTCATCAATGCTGACCTGTTCAATGTCCGGGCAGATACCTGACAGATGTTTCATGAGCAGCCGGCTTTTTTCGCGGTACATGGAATGATCCGGAGAGACCATGACCAGATGAGGACATTTCCGCAGGGCGTTGACCACAGGCTCCCCCGTAGTGATACCGAAGGCCTTGGCGGGGATGGATTTGGCCAGTACGACGCCATGTCTGGTGGAAGTATCGCCCCCCACAATGGCGGGAATGGTGCGCAGATCCACGGAATCTCCCTGCGCCAGACGCTCCAGTGCCGTCCAACTTAAAAAGGCGGAATTAACATCAATGTGAAAAATAAGGTGATCGCGGTCCGGCATAGGCAGCTCCTCTCTGCAAAACTTTTTCCAATATAGTTAGTATAGCATAGAATACGTCGGCGGAAAACATATAAATCGAACAGATATTCTTGCTTTACAAGGCATATAAATGCTGATAGAATCTATATGTTACAAAGTTATTACAACAGATCGGCATAAATAAGTCCTATGTGGACATACTGATATAGATACAATAGATTGAGAAGGAATCCATGAAGAAACTGACATCTTACTCAAAGAGAGTAAAATATACATATGTGAAAACCACGCTGGTAACTATTTTTGTGAGTCTTTTTTTCCTAAAAGGATATACAGTGTTTGAGAAGACCGGAGAAAATTACTTTCATGTATTTTTGAACGGAACGGAGATCGGAACCGTAGGCGAAGCGGACAGAGCCGAACAGCTTTTACAGGAAGCCAGAAGAAATATCGCTTCCCAGAGCGAGGATATGATTTTTATAGACGCAGATCTGAAGCTTGTGGGCGAAGAAGCTTTGTGGGGCACACTGACAGGGGAAGATACCATGCTGGCAGCCATGGAGCGTGAGCTGGAGAGCAGTATCCGTGAGACATCCCACAGATCTTATACTATGAAGGTAAATGAATACATGGTTAACCTGTCCAGTGTGGATGAGGTGAAATCTCTGCTGCAGGCAGCAGTGGACAAATATGATTCGGAAGAAAAATTCAGTGTGGAACTGACGCATGATGCACAGAAGGAATTCAATGTGCTTACCACAGAAGTGGTGAATCATCAGGAACTGACCGCACAGGAAGAGCAGAAGGAAGAAGCCATCTATGCAGGTGGTGTACAGACAGCCCTGGATCAGGCCGGCGCTCAGGCAGATCAACAGGAAGAAAAGGATTTCGAGGACTACGAGCTGGGTCTGATGACTATGGATTTTGCGGAGAAGGTAGAGATCGTGGAGACCTATCTTCCGGAGAATATGCTGACGCCGTTGGATCAGGCGATCGAGGATGTGATCAAGGATCAGGAGACTCCCGGAGAATACGAAGTTGTCAGCGGAGATACCCTGTCTGAGATTTCTATCAAAGTCAATATTCCCATTGACCAGATCATTGCCATGAACAGTGAGACGCTGACGGATGAGAATTCCACGATCCGTGTGGGAGACAAGCTGATCATTACCGTGCCGGAGCCCGAGCTGTCCGTGGAGCGCATGGAACAGAATTACTACGAAGAAATCTACGATGCAGATGTAATCTATGTGGATAACGATTCCTGGTATACGACACAGACCAAGATCTTACAGCAGCCTTCCGCGGGCTTCCGCCGCGTGGTGGCAGACGTATCCTATCTGAATGACAGAGAGGTGACCAGGGATATCCTGAAAGAAGAAGTAGTCATGGAGGCAGTTCCCAAGATCGTAGAACGGGGAACCAAGATTCCTCCCACCTATATCAAACCGATCTCCGGCGGACGTCAGTCGTCCGGATTTGGACGGAGAAAGTCACCGACCAAGGGTGCCAGCAGCTATCATAAGGGAGTAGACTGGTCGGTTCCTACCGGAACTGCGGTATTTGCATCCTGCGGCGGAACCGTTGCGAAAGCCGGATGGGGAAGCGGATACGGTTATTGTGTCTACATTAACCATGAGGACGGCAGACAGACCAGATACGGTCATTTAAGCAAGGTACTGGTCAAGGCAGGGCAGACGGTAAAACAGGGAGAACGTATCGCACTCAGCGGAAATACCGGTATCAGTACGGGACCTCATCTTCATTTTGAGATTCTGATTAACGGCAGCCAGGTGAACCCGCTCAAGTACCTGAATTAGGGTGTTGTATTTACAAATTCCCCAAAATGTGGTATAAGTGCTTAAGAAGGTTTTTCTGATCTGAGAATAACAGAGGTAAGAAACAATGGAACAATACGCAATCAAAGGCGGTAATCCATTAGTCGGAGAAGTGGAAATAGGAGGTGCTAAGAATGCGGCACTTCCTATTCTTGCTGCTTCCGTAATGACGGATGAGACTGTTTATATAGAAAATATGCCGGATGTAAGAGACACGAACGTACTTTTGTGCGCTATGGAGAACATTGGTGTGATCGTAAAGCGCACCGATCGCCATAAGGTGACTCTCAACGCATCCAATATCAGTGAACTGGTAGTAGAAGATGAAAATATCAAGAAGATCAGAGCTTCCTATTATCTGATCGGTGCTCTTTTGGGAAAATATAAGCATGCGGAGGTGGCACTTCCCGGCGGCTGTGATATCGGCTGTCGTGCCATTGACCAGCACATTAAGGGATTCCGTGCCCTGGGTGCGGAGGTGAAGATCGAGCATGGACTGATCAAGACCCATGCGGAGCATCTTCGCGGCAGTCATATCTATATGGATGTGGTCAGCGTTGGTGCTACCATCAATATCATGATGGCCGCTGTAATGGCAGAAGGCACCACCATTATCGAGAATTCAGCCAAGGAGCCCCATGTGGTAGACCTGGCGAACTTTTTGAACAGTATGGGAGCCAACATCAAGGGCGCCGGTACGGATGTGATCCGTATCAAGGGCGTATCCCATCTGCATGGTACCGAGTATGCCGTGATCCCCGACCAGATCGAGGCGGGCACATTTATGTTCGCGGCAGCGGTGACCAAGGGCGATGTAACGGTGAAAAATGTGATCCCCAAGCATCTGGAGTCTATTACGGCGAAGCTGCTGGAGATCGGCTGTGAAGTAGAGGAAGCGGATGACTGTATCCGCGTGGTGGCATCCAAGCCTCTGCAGCATACGCAGGTGAAGACTCTGCCTTATCCCGGATTCCCTACCGATATGCAGCCGCAGATCACCGTGGCACTGGGACTGTCCAAAGGGACCAGCATCGTGACCGAGAGTATTTTCGAGAACCGGTTCAAATATGTAGATGAACTAACCCGTATGGGAGCCAATATCAAAGTAGAGGGCAATACCGCCATCATTGACGGTGTATCCAGATATACCGGAGCGAATATTTCCGCACCGGATCTGCGGGCAGGTGCCGCACTGGTACTGGCAGCAATGTCTGCGGAAGGCTTTTCCACCGTGGATGACATCCGCTATATTGAGAGAGGTTATGAAGACTTCCATCTGAAATTGCAGGGACTGGGAGCGCAGATCGAACTGGTCGAGACCGAGCGGGATCTGCAGAAGTTTAAGCTGAAGATTGGCTGAGTGTAAAATTCTGTAAACAATATCTTTTGATAATGTGAATTTTTTTTGCACATTTAAGCTGGGATTTCCACAAGACAACAAATGAGAAAAAATGTCTGTTGACAAAACAGGGAACTCATAGTAAGTTAATTACCGTAGAAAAGTTCATATAGACTTTCCCTTATTCAGAGTGGTGGAGATACATAGGATCGAAGAAGCCACGGCAACCCCGCATGACAAGATGCGGAAGGTGCCCACCTGAGCGAGCAATTGTCGAACAATAAGAGGATTTGATCAATCGATAAATCAGTCCGCTTATGTAAGCGGACTTTTTTGTACCATTCAGAGTCACCATTGAAAACGTTGACATAAGATAACCGGAAAGCATTCGGCTTGCGGTTTGAATGTAAACTGAGCGGAACGTATTCGGCTTGCAATTTGACGTAGACCGATCGGAGCACATTTGAATGCGATATGATTGACGTGATTCTGAGTGATAGGAACTTTAAGTAACAGTAACAGATACACAATCGACACTCTTCCCAAGAGGAAGCAGAATGGAGGACAAATGGAAAAACGTTTATTTACATCGGAATCCGTAACTGAAGGACATCCCGATAAAATCTGTGATGCAGTATCCGATGCGGTACTGGATGCGCTGATGGAGCAGGATCCGTTCAGCCGTGTAGCATGTGAGACCTGCACCAACACCGGTTTCGTACTGGTAATGGGTGAGATCACCACCAAGGCTAACATTGATATTCCCGCTATCGTTCGTAAGACCGTGACCGAGATCGGTTATGACTCTTCTGAGAAGGGCTTCGATGGCAATACCTGTGCCGTTATGGTGTCTCTGGACAAGCAGTCTGCCGATATCGCTATGGGCGTAGACAAGGCACTGGAAGCAAGAGAGAGCCATATGACCGACGAGCAGCTGGATGCGATCGGCGCAGGAGACCAGGGTATGATGTTCGGTTTCGCTACCGATGAGACTCCGGAATATATGCCGTATCCTATCTCCCTGGCACACAAGCTGACCAGACAGCTGACCAAGGTACGTAAGGACGGAACATTATCTTATTTAAGACCCGATGGTAAGAGCCAGGTATCTGTAGAGTATGATGAGAATGGCAAGCCTGTCCGTCTGGAAGCTGTCGTTCTGTCTACCCAGCATGACGAGCATGTATCTCAGGAGCAGATTCATGAGGACATTAAAAAATACGTATTCGATCCGATCCTGCCCACAGACATGATCGACGCAGATACCAAATTTTTCATTAATCCTACCGGACGTTTCGTGATCGGCGGACCTAACGGCGACAGCGGACTGACCGGTCGTAAGATCATCGTAGACACCTATGGCGGATATGCACGTCACGGCGGTGGAGCTTTTTCCGGCAAGGACTGCACCAAGGTGGACAGAAGTGCCGCTTACGCCGCTCGTTATGTTGCAAAGAACAGCGTAGCGGCCGGACTGGCTGAGAAGTGTGAAATTCAGCTGTCTTACGCTATCGGTGTAGCACAGCCTACCTCCATCATGGTAGATACCTTCGGCACCGGCAAACTGCACGATGACAAGCTGGTAGAGATCATCCGTGAGAATTTTGACTTAAGACCCGCCGGCATCATCAAGATGCTGGATCTGCGCAGACCTATCTATAAGCAGACCTCTTCCTATGGTCACTTCGGACGCACCGATGTGGATCTGCCCTGGGAGAAACTGGACAAGGTAGATCTGTTAAAAAAATATTTGTAAGTGGAGTGCCCTTTGCGACACATTTATGAATTGGGTGCATGGCTCGTAACGTAGGGCTTCCGTAAACCACTCGGGGAGTTCTGTTTGTATTATAAACGCCATTTTTTGCTAAAAAAATACAAAAACATGAGATTTTGCCATGTAAAAAGCTGTTATTTTCGCTGAGCGTGCAAAATGAAGAAATTCCGTACAAAAATTCCTGATTTGGGAACTTTTTTGTACGGAATTCATTGTTTTTAGGGTTTTTACACCAAACTGGAGAGCTACGAAAGCATAGCCACTCTAGAGAACAAGAAAGACCTAGCGTGGGCATTTGCGCACAAATCCCAGCCATATTCGATACGCGGGGCATAATCATCAATAATAGTCAATCAAGCCCCGGTTTTATTCGTTATGCGGGATGTAATTATCAAATCTTGTGTGTAGTGCCCCGCATCTTGGTTTAAGGGTACAGACTAGCTTGCCCCTGTCACCTGTGCCCACGCTGAGGCGGAAGAAGGGTACAGAGAAGCTTGATCCTGTCATCTGTGCCCACGCTGAGGCGGAAGGAGGGTACAGAGGAGCTTGATCCTGTCATCTATGCCCACGCTGAGGCGGAAGGAGGGTACAGAGAAGCTTGATTCTGTCATCTGTGCCCACGCTGAGGCGGAAGGAGGGTACAGACCGGCTTGCCCATGTCACCTGTGCCCACGCTGAGGCAGAAGAAGGGTACAGACCAGCTTGCTCATGTCACCTGTGCCCACACTGAGGCGGAAGAAGGGTACAGACCGGCTTGCCCATGTCACCTGTGCCCACACTGAGGCGGAAGAAGGGTACAGACCAGCTTGCCCATGTCACCTGTGCCCACACTGAGGCGGAAGAGAGGCACAGGAGGGCGTTCGCCGCATAGGCAAAAGTAAAGACAGCGATTTGTGCGCAAGCGCCCATCGCTGTCCTCACTATGCGCGGCTCATTGCCCGCGTAACTCTCAAGTTAGCAAAGTCAAAAATACCACCCGGAAAGGAGTATATCACAAAACTCTCCGGGCGGTATTTAAGGAACGATCAATGATTACTACAGTGGGTTATTTCGTCTCGTCAGCGGCTTCGGTTTCGGTTTCGTCAGTCTCTTCCTGTCCGTATGCACCGATATGGAACAGCTGCTGTTCTCCGGAGGTAGTGACATGGACGCCCTTCTCCTCCAGCTTCAGGTCTTTTACATACATGGTCTTGGTCGTCTGGGGCAGTGTTGCAAGATCGATCTCAATGGGCTCCAACAGATGTGCGGGATCAGCCTTGTAATGTACTTCGGACAACTCTGCTTCAAAGATACCCTGTACCTTGTCCTCATTCAGATATACAATAGGAACGGTAGCAGATACGACTTCACCGGCTACCAGAGCCTGGAAGTCCAGAGCCATATATTTCTTCGTCAGAGGATCAAAATCAATATTCTTCACCAGAACATCTACATTTTTTCCGTCCAGTTCCAGATAAGCCTGCGTGCCTTCTTTCGCGTTTTTAATGAAAGCAGCTGCATCCTTCTCTGTGAATTTCAAGGATACGTTTTCCTTCATTTCTTTGCCGTACAGGACACCGGTGATAAAACCGTCTCTTCTTAATTTCTTTGCCTTTTCCTCAGGATTTCTTTTCTCAGCTTTTAATGTCAACATAACAATTGCCTCCTCTATCTCTACGTTGGTTTGGTGTAGATGAGAGCTTGTCGGAAGTTCTTTTCACACTATGGTTATTATAGCACATATAGAACAAAGTAAACAGTAAAAATGTCACAAAAATAAGGAAAAAAAAGTAAAAATTACAAGCAAATTTCAAAAAATGCTCAGAGAATGTCATCTTCACCATTGCATCATAAGAACATACTACAACATATACAACACGTTACAACAAGAAAGTAAATGGTTGCACGAAGCAGTAAAATAGGGTATACTTTTCGCAAATACATTTGAATTTACTGGGAGGACACAAGGATGGATATGAATATTGTATGCCTGGATCTGGAAGGAGTACTGGTACCGGAGATCTGGATCGCATTTGCGGAGGCCAGCGGGATCCCGGAGCTGAAGAGAACCACCAGAGACGAGCCTGATTACGATAAATTAATGAAATGGAGAATTGGGATACTGAAGGAGCATGGTCTGGGACTGAAGGAAATTCAGGATACGATCGCGAAGATCGACCCGATCCCGGGCGCGAAGGAATTCTTAGACGAGCTGCGCTCTATTACCCAGGTCATCATTATCAGCGATACCTTTTCACAGTTTGCAGGTCCTCTGATGAAAAAATTAGGTTATCCGACCATTTTCTGTAATTCTCTGGAAGTAGCTGAGAACGGAGAGATTACCGGATTTAAGATGCGTGTGGAGAATTCCAAATATACTACGGTCAAGGCACTGCAGTCCATCGGCTTCCAGACCATCGCCAGCGGCGACAGCCATAACGATCTGGGTATGATCCAGGCCAGCAAGGCAGGCTTCCTGTTCAAGAGTACTGAGCAGATCAAAAAGGATCATCCGGAGCTGCCGGCATATGAGACTTATGATGAATTGATGGCAGCGATCAGGAGCGCACTATAATAAAAGACATCATTTAAAATAAAAGACATCTTTGAATTAAGAGAAAAGGAAGCAAAAAAAGGAAGCGTGGGTATCGAGCAGGATGCCTGCGCTTTTGACGCCCACATTATACTAATTTGGAATGAGGTAATCATGGGAATGGAGCAGGAACAGACACCCCATAAGCGCCGTGTGCGGTATAAGGGAAAATATCCGAAAAAATACGAGGAAAAATATAAAGAATTACAGCCGGAAAAATACGGAGATACCATTGCCCATGTCATTAGCAAGGGCAATACGCCCGCAGGTATGCATAGATCCATTATGGTACAGGAGATTCTGGATTTTCTGAAGATCCAGCCGGGAGAGATCGGATTTGACGCGACGCTGGGGTACGGTGGACATACAAAAGCTATGCTGGAACAGTTACAGGGCCGTGGTCATATCTATGCCACAGATGTAGATCCGGAAGAGTCTGCCAAGACGAGGAAACGTCTGGCGGATGCCGGGTATGGAGAGGATATCCTGACAATTAAATTGCAAAATTTCTGTACCATAGATGAGATCGCAAAAGAGGCCGGTGGATTTGATTTTATCCTGGCGGATCTGGGAGTATCTTCTATGCAGATCGACAATCCGGAGAGAGGATTTTCTTTTAAGGTGGACGGACCCCTAGACCTGCGACTGAATCAGACACAGGGAATCAGTGCGGCCGAGCGCTTAGATACGATCAGCAGGGAAGAACTGGCAGGAATGCTCTATGAGAATTCCGACGAGCCCTACTGCGAGGAACTGGCGAAGGCCATCACCGATGAGATCCGCAAGGGACACCGGATCGATACCACGACGAAATTAAGAGAAGTGATCGGGAAGACCCTGGATTTTCTCCCGGAAAAGGAGAAAAAAGATACGATCAAGAAGACCTGTCAGAGAACGTTCCAGGCTCTGCGTATTGATGTGAACCGTGAATTTGAAGTATTGTATGAGTTCATGGAAAAGCTGCCGGGAGCATTGAAACCCGGAGGAAGAGTCGCGATTCTCACGTTCCATTCCGGTGAAGACAAACTGGTAAAACGAGCACTGAAAGAAGGCTGCCGGGACGGAATTTATGCAGACTATTCCAAAGATGTAGTGCGGCCCTCGGCAGAAGAATGCGCGCAGAACGGCAGAGCCCGTTCCACGAAAATGCGCTGGGCGATCCGGGCGGAAGAATAACAGACTGACAGATAGAACAAAGGAGGTGTGGGAATGACTGTCATGGAATATATGAATGCACATAGGGAAGATATGGAGCCCTGCGAGTGCGTGATCCTGCCGGACGGCAGTGTAGAGGAACCGCAGCCTTCCCATATCAAGAAACTGGAAGAGATCTCCGGCGAAGATAAACTGACACTGAACAGCCGTATGGAGAAAAATATGGAGCCCATATTTTTCATGGTGGAGTATACCGGCTGTATGCTGGTATGGAGCACCCGTGTAGTGGTGCCTTCCCATCCCACAGCGGCGCAGGAAGAGACACTGGAGAACCTGTATTTTGCGGCGATGCTTGCTCCGGGCTATCACAGAGAACAGGTAGGACCGACCTATGAGGAATGCGTGAAAAAAGCAAAAGAACTGCACTAGAAAGGGAACAGCAAAATGGCGTTTACCCATCTTCATGTCCATACAGAATATTCTCTGCTGGACGGATCCAATAAGATTAAAGAATATGTAGCCAGAGTCAAGGAACTGGGCATGAACAGCGCAGCGATCACTGATCATGGTGTTATGTACGGTGTGATCGATTTTTATCGTGCGGCAAGGGAAGCAGGAATTAAGCCGATCCTGGGCTGTGAGGTGTACGTGGCTCCCAATTCCCGGTTTGACAAGGAACTGACAGGCGGAGAGGACCGTTATCACCATCTGGTGCTGTTAGCGGAGAACAATACCGGTTATGCGAACCTGATGAAGATCGTCAGCCGTGGATTCACGGAAGGCTACTATTATAAACCCCGTGTGGATATGGGAGTACTGCAGCAGTTTCACGAGGGTATCATTGCGCTATCTGCGTGTCTGGCAGGTGAAGTGCCCCGATTGATTTTAAAGGGCATGAAGGAAGAGGCGAGAATGGCGGCCCGCAAATACGAGGCATGCTTCGGTAAGGGCAACTATTTTCTGGAATTACAGGATCACGGCATTCCGGAACAGCGCACGGTCAATATGGAACTGATCCAGATGAGCAGGGAGTTGGACATTCCCTTGGTGACTACCAACGATGTGCACTATACCTATGCGGAGGATGCGATCCCTCATGACATTCTGCTGTGCCTGCAGACGGGCAAAAAGCTGGCGGACGAGGATCGTATGCGCTACGAGGGCGGACAGTATTATGTCAAGAGCGAAGAGGAAATGAAGGGACTGTTCCCCTATGCCTGGGAGGCAGTGGAGAATACCCAGAGGATCGCAGACCGATGTAATGTGGAGATTGAATTCGGCGTGACGAAGCTGCCGAAATACGATGTGCCGGAGGGGTACGATTCCTGGAGCTACTTAAATAAGCTCTGCGATGACGGACTGGCAGAACGCTACGGCGACGGTGATCAGCCCGCCGGAGAGACCGGACAGACGCTCAGGGAGCGCCTGGATTATGAACTTGGCGTTATTCAGAGAATGGGATATGTGGACTACTTCCTGATCGTGTGGGATTTCATCAATTATGCGAAGGAGCATGGGATCCCCGTGGGACCGGGGCGAGGCTCCGCGGCGGGAAGTATCGTGGCATATTGCCTGAAGATCACCAACATCGATCCGATTCATTACAATCTGCTGTTTGAACGATTCCTGAATCCGGAACGTGTCTCTATGCCTGATATTGACGTGGATTTCTGCTTTGAACGGAGACAGGAGGTCATCGATTATGTGGGCAGAAAATACGGCAATGACAAGGTGGTACAGATCGTCACCTTCGGTACTCTGGCGGCGAAAGGTGTCATCCGCGATGTGGGCCGTGTCATGGACCTGCCCTATGCGTTCGTGGATTCTATTGCCAAAATGGTGCCGAACGAACTGAACATTACACTGAGCAGAGCACTGGAGATGAATCCGGAATTCCGCAAGCTCTATCAGGAGGACGAACAGGTCCACCACCTGATCGATATGTGTAAGCGACTGGAGGGACTGCCCAGACATACCTCTATGCATGCGGCCGGTGTCGTGATCTGTCAGAAATCCGCAGATGAATTCGTGCCGCTGTCCAGAGGCTCTGATGGTTCCATCGTTACCCAGTTTACCATGACGACGCTGGAAGAACTGGGTCTGTTGAAAATGGACTTTCTGGGACTGCGTACCCTGACCGTGATCCATGATGCTGTAAAATTCATAGAGAATACCACCGGCAGACACATTGATGTGGATGCCATAGACTATAATGACCCGAAAGTACTGGCTTCCATCGGCACCGGCAGAACGGAAGGTGTGTTCCAGCTGGAAAGTGCCGGGATGAAGAACTTCATGAAGGAACTGCGCCCTCAGAATCTGGAGGATGTAGTGGCCGGTATTTCTCTGTATCGTCCGGGTCCCATGGATTTTATCCCGAAGTACATCCAGGGGAAAAACCATCCGGAGGATGTGACCTATGCCTGTCCTCAGCTGGAGCCGATCCTGAAACCCACCTACGGCTGTATCGTATACCAGGAGCAGGTAATGCAGATCGTCCGTGACCTGGCGGGATATACTCTGGGCCGAAGCGACCTGGTGCGCCGTGCCATGAGTAAAAAGAAGCAGGCCGTCATGGAAAAAGAGCGGGCGAACTTCATCTACGGCAATCCGGAGGAGAATGTCCCCGGCTGTATCGCCAACGGCATTGATGAACAGACCGCAGGACAGATCTACGATACCATGATGGATTTCGCCAAGTATGCGTTTAACAAGTCCCATGCGGCTTGTTATGCGGTGGTGGCTTATCAGACGGCGTATTTAAAATACTATTATCCCGTAGAATTCATGGCGGCACTGATGACCTCCGTCATCGATAACCCGAAAAAAGTATCGGAGTATATTTTGAACTGCCGGAACATGAATATCGCTATTCTGCCGCCGGATGTAAATGCGGGAGAGGCCGGATTCTCTGTAACAGACGGCAAGATCCGCTATGCCCTGACGGCCATCAAAGGCGTGGGACGTCCGGTCATCGACAGTCTGGTGCAGGAGCGTAAGGAGAGAGGCCCCTTCACAAACCTGAAGGACTTCATCACCCGCATGTCCGACAAAAAAGAGATGAATAAGCGGGCCATTGAGAACCTGATCAAAGCAGGAGCCATGGACGGACTGGGCGGCACCAGAAAACAGTTCATGAGCGTCTATGTGCAGATCGCGGATCACATCGCCCATGACAAGAAAAACAACCTGGCAGGACAGATTTCCCTGTTTGATATCGCCGGCGAAGAAGATAAGGAAGAATTCGATATCCGGATGCCGAATGTAGGTGAATACAGCAAGGAAATGCTGCTTGGCTTTGAAAAAGAGGTCCTGGGTGTCTATGTCAGCGGTCATCCTTTGGAGGAATACCAGGAGCTGTGGCAGAACTGCATCAGCAATACCGCCGGAGACTTTGCACTGGATGAAGAGTCCGGAGAGGTGGAACTGGTCAAGGATCAGGCGAATGCAGTCATCGGTGGACTGATCGCGGACAAAAACGTAAAATACACCAAGAACGACAAGATCATGGCATTTTTAAATGTGGAGGATCTGATCGGCAACGTGGAAGTCGTGGTATTTCCCCAGGTATACGAGCGCTACAACACTTTGCTTACAGAGGATGCCAAAGTGTTCATCCGGGGCAGAGTGTCCCTGGAAGAGGACAAGGACGGCAAGCTGATCTGCGACCAGATCATCAGCTTCGAGGATGCACAGGCAGCCAGAGCGGCGAACCAGCCTCTGTTTCCCAGAAATTACGGAGGCCGGGGAGGCAGCCGCGGCGGATCCTATGGAAATGGGAACGGCAGTGGGCAGCAACCGGTCGGTGCCATGCCAGGCGGACAGACAGGCCGAACAGTGGAACAGACACAACCGGGTCAGCGGCCGCAGAACGCCGGAACCGGGCAGAAAAAAGGCATGCCCGCGGGGGCCTGGATCCAGTTTTCCAATATGGAAGCCTATAAGGCCAGAGAACAGGAATTGCTACAGGCCATCGCTGACTCCGACGGCAATGACGATGTAGTAATCTACCTGAGGGATATTAAAAACATCAAGATCCTGCCTGCAAATCTCAGGGTAAAAGCCGATGAGACATTAATGGAAAAGCTTGCATCGCAGTTTGGAAAAGAAAATGTTAAATTTATAACGAAACCTATTGAAAACCGCTCAAAAATAGATTAAAATAAAGAATCGAGAAGAGAAAATTATTCGTTCGTTTACTTAGGAGGTAACAGTCATGGCAAAAGAGATTAAGACGATCGGCGTACTGACCAGCGGCGGTGATGCACCGGGAATGAACGCTGCTATCCGTGCAGTTGTTCGTACAGCCATTGCAAGAGGACTGAAGGTTAAGGGAATTAAAAAAGGTTATCAGGGTCTTTTGAATGAAGAGATCGTAGATATGGAAGCCAAGGATGTGTCCGATATCATCCAGCGCGGTGGTACCATCTTAGGAACCGCACGTTGTCTGGAGTTCAAGGAAGCGGAAGGACAGAAGAAGGGCGCTGAGATCTGTAAAAAGCACGGTATCGACGGTATCGTTGTCATCGGTGGTGACGGTTCCTATCGTGGAGCACAGGCTCTGTCCAGACTGGGCATCAACACCATCGGCCTTCCCGGAACCATCGACCTGGATATCGCATGTACTGAGTACACCATCGGCTTCGATACCGCAGTGAACACTGCAATGCAGGCTATTGATAAAGTTAAGGATACCTCTTCCTCTCACGAGAGATGCAGTATCATCGAGGTAATGGGCAGAAATGCCGGATACATTGCTCTGTGGTGCGGTATTGCCAACGGCGCCGAGGATATCCTGCTTCCCGAGAAGTACGATTACAACGAACAGAATATTATCAATAATATCATTACCAACCGTAAGCATGGCAAGACCCATCACATCATCATCAATGCCGAGGGAATCGGACATTCCACTTCCATGGCACGCCGTATCGAGGCAGCTACCGGTATTGAGACCCGTGCTACGATCTTAGGTTACATGCAGCGTGGAGGAAGCCCTACTGCGAAGGATCGTTACTATGCATCTATCATGGGTGCTTACGCAGTAGACATCATGCTGGAAGGCAAGACCAATCGTGTCGTTGGTTATCAGCACGGCGAATTCATCGATTTCGATATTGAGGATGCACTGCAGATGGAGAAGGGTATCAACGATTATCAGTTTGAGGTATCTCATTTACTTTCTATCTAGACATACGAAGACAAAGGCGTTTCCCATTGCGTGGAAGCGCCTTTTTGACTATAATAAACTCATCCATAGAAAGCAGCACGAAAAATCGTGTTATTATGGCAGGATAGCAGGGAGCAGACAGATATGATCACAAGCAGCAACAATGCAAAAGTAAAACAGGTCGTGCAGTGGCAGACGAAGGCGAAGGAACGGCGTAAGGATCACGTATTCCTGGCGGAGGGCGTCAGGATGTGTGAGGAAGCGCCGGTAAAAAGCGTAAGAGAGGTCTATCTCACAGAAGAACTGGAGCAGAAGCTCCGCCGGAACGCACAGAACGGCGATACTGCATTCTGGGATAAGCTTCAGCAGACCGGCTATGAGACCGTATCCCCGGAGGTATTTGCAAAAATGGCAGATACCCAGACTCCCCAGGGGATCCTCACCGTGTTGGAGCAGCCTTCCTATGATCTGACACAGCTTCTGGAACAGCCGGAGCCGTTATTTTTGATCCTGGAGAATTTACAGGATCCCGGGAACCTGGGAACCATGATACGTACTGGGGAAGGAGCAGGAATAACGGGCGTTATTATGAACCAACAGACTGTGGACATCTTCAATCCCAAGACCATCCGTGCCACCATGGGATCCATATTCCGGGTACCGTTTGTCTATGTGCCGGAGCTATCCCCGGTGCTGACGCAGATGCATGAAAAAGGAATCCATACCTACGCGGCACACCTGAAGGGACAGAAATATTACGATAGCTTTTCCTTCCGGGAGCCCACTGCATTTCTCATCGGCAATGAAGGAAACGGACTGACCAAAGAGATCTCCGATCAGGCCGGGCAATACCTCAAAATCCCAATGGAGGGTAAGGTGGAATCCCTGAATGCCTCGATCGCAGCGGCACTTCTGATGTATGAGGCGCACAGACAGCGAAACCTGTAGGCATAGTAGCGGTTTGGGGCTATATGATATTTAGGTAGAAAACAGAGCAGGAGGACAGATATTATGAAGATTGGATTTATCGGATTGGGAAATATGGCAACGGCAATGATCGGCGGCATGCTGCAGAAGGGCATGGCAAAGCCGGAGGACATCATCGGTTCCTCTAAGACAGAAGCAACTGCAGGAAAAGTTAAAACAAAATTTAATATTAACACAACAACAGACAATGCTGCCGTGGCTGAGCAGGCAGATATCCTGTTCTTAGCCGTAAAGCCTATCTTTTTCCCGGAAGTGATCGCCGAGATCAAGGATGCTGTTAAGGCCGATACCCTGATCGTCAGTATCGCAGCAGGCAGGAATCTACAGTATCTGAAGGATGCATTTGGCAGACCGGAGCTTAAGTTGATCCGTTGCATGCCCAATACGCCGGCCCTGGTACTGGAGGGCTGTACCGGTGTATGCATCGGAGAAAATGTCACGGATGATGAGACAGAGCAGGTGCTTTCCCTGCTCCGTTCCTTCGGCATCGCAAGTATCGTACCGGAGCGTCTGATGGACGTGGTCGTGGGAGTCAGCGGAAGCTCTCCCGCATATGTATTTATGTTTATTGAGGCCATGGCGGATGAAGCTGTGGCAGCCGGAATGCCTAGAAAACAGGCCTATGAATTCGCAGCACAGTCCGTACTCGGCAGTGCCAAAATGGTGCTGGAGACCGGAAAACATCCCGGGGAGCTGAAAGATATGGTATGTTCTCCCGGAGGTACCACCATCCAGGCAGTCAAAGTACTCGAAGAGAAGGGCATGCGTGCCGCTGTGATGGATGCCATGGACGCCTGCATCGAGAAGTCGAAATGTATGTAGTGACAGCTCGACCATGAACAGAGTCGAGAGCAAAAATCATGTTAACATGATTTTGTGAACGAATATGTTCATGAGTTGAGCGCTGGTTCATGAGCAAAGGTAGTCACGCAGTGACGAAAAGCGTGATAACGCGACTTTGCGAATGGCGCAAGCCGAGCTGTCATGGCTAAATAGCGCCCAACCCCCCATAACTTGACAAAAATTTTGTCATCTGCTATGATATTCCGCGTAACAAATTTAACATTTTTGTAACAAACTGGTGAAAATATTAAGAAATACATCATATACTATTCACTGGGAGATCCGCAGGTATACCACCCCGTCCGGGGAATTTTCCTGTGGGAAAGGCGTGTATCAAGATGACAAAAAGCAGAAGAATGCTGGTTGTATGTGCAGGACTGCTCTGTTCTATCTTCCTGAGCATGCAAATGAGCATGACCGCACAGGCAAGTAATACTAAAAACTATGTCAATGATCTGAATGGTGGTGTCGCATCGATCTTAGACCCCGGTTCCAAAAACAGTACCGAGGTCATCAATGCAACGGTGCAGGAATTGAATCTGACATTCCCCTCTGAGGAAGAGATCAGTTCCGGGCTGGTCATGGCAAACGTAAGAGATGCCGTGAACGTACGAAGCGATGCCAGTGAGGATGCTTCCAAGGTCGGCAAGCTGTATAAAGACTGCGGAGGTACGATTTTAGAGCGCAGGGACGGTTGGACCAAGATCCAGTCCGGTACGCTGATCGGCTGGGCCAAAGACGAATATCTCCTGTTCGGGGATGATGCGAAGGCACTGGCCAATGATGTGGGCAGAATGATCGCACAGATCAACACGGAGACTCTTCGTGTGAGAACCGAGGCGGATCAGGAGGCCGGAGTTCTGGGACTTCTTCCCAAGGGCGATATAGTGGATGTAGTAGATAACAGTAATCCCGAATGGGTCTGCATCGACTACGAAGGAGCAGACGGATATGTGTCTGCGGAGTATGTAACAGTGGATTTCCAGATCGACTCCGGTGAGACTTTGGAGGAGATCAAAGCAAGAGAAGCCGCAGAGCGTGAAGCAAAACGTCATGTGAACTACGGCGAATACACCACCGATGCGGATACCACGCAGCTGTTGGCAGCATTGATCCAGTGCGAGGCAGGATGCGAGAGCTACGAAGGACAGCTGGCAGTAGGTGCTGTTGTTATGAACCGTGTACGAAGCGGCGCTTACCCGAGTAGCATTCATGGTGTGATCTATGCGTCCGGACAGTTCACTCCGGCATTGAACGGTAAGGTAAATACCGTATACGAATCCGGCAAGATCAACGCAAGCTGTATCAAGGCAGCGGAAGAAGCCATCTCCGGCGTATCCAATGTGGGAGATCTGACACACTTCAGACGTAACAACGGCCGTGACGGAATCGTGATCGGTAATCATGTATTCTATTAAAATCACAAAATTAGAATCACAAAATTACAAAAGAGGCGGTGTCCCAAAGGGGATGCCGTCTTTTTGACTACAAAGACATCTACAGACAGCACAATAACCATAAGTATCGTGCGAAAGTTGCAGTTGCCATACACATACATTTGTAGTACACTGGATACAACTACAAAACCAAAGGAGTGATTATATGAGCGAAATGGTAACCTTGTGGCTTGTGGTATTGATCGTATCGATCGGGGTGGAGGTCGCTACTCTGGGACTGACGAGCATATGGTTCGCCGGAGGCGCGGCTGTGGCAGTGATCGTTGCCGCATTTCATGGACCGGTCTGGTTACAGATCCTGTTATTTTTTGCAGTATCTCTGCTGCTGTTATTTTTCACCAGACCCATCGCAGTCAGATATTTTAACAGAGACCGCGTAAGGACGAATGTGGAAAGCATGATCGGCAGACAGGCGATCGTGACCAGTGAGATCGACAATCTGCAGGGCATCGGCCAGGTGACGGTAGGTGGACAGGAATGGAGTGCCAGAACGGAAGAAGACGGACTGAATTTACAGCCCGGGACCGTGGTGGACATTGTGGCAGTCAACGGGGTCAAGCTGATCGTTAAAGTGGATCCCCAGATGGCAAAAGTGACGGAAAACTTATCAGAGCCGCAGTCGTAAGAATCGTGTAGAACCAATACATGAGGGAAAAGTGCGTACAAGGGGTACGCAGCGTACACAAACGTACGCAGAAGGAGGAAAAATGATAGTATTAATTATTATTGCCGTTTTAGTATTATGGATCTTCGTATCCTGTATCAAGATCGTTCCCCAGGCACAGGCCTATGTCATCGAGCGTCTGGGTGCTTATCAGGCTACCTGGAATGTAGGATTTAATTTGAAGATCCCGTTCGTCGACAAGGTTGCCAGAAAAGTCAACTTAAAGGAGCAGGTAGCGGATTTCCCGCCCCAGCCTGTAATCACCAAGGATAATGTAACCATGCGGATCGATACCGTAGTCTTCTATCAGATCACCGATCCTAAGCTGTTCACCTATGGCGTAGAGAACCCTATGATGGCGATCGAGAATCTGACTGCCACCACCCTGCGTAACATCATCGGTGACCTGGAGCTGGATCAGACCCTGACCTCCCGTGAGACCATTAATACCAAGATGCGTGCAGCACTGGATATTGCTACCGATCCCTGGGGTATCAAGGTGAACCGTGTAGAGCTGAAGAACATTATCCCTCCCGCAGAGATCCAGAACGCCATGGAGAAGCAGATGAAGGCAGAGCGTGAGAGACGTGAAGCCGTAACCCGTGCCGAAGGTGAGAAAAAGGCTAAGATCCTGGAGGCAGAAGGTGCCAAGGAATCCGCCATCCTTCGCGCAGAGGCAGATAAGCAGGCAGCCATCCTCCGTGCAGAGGCAGAGAAGGAGAAGATGATCCGCGAGGCAGAAGGTGAAGCCGAAGCCATCCTCAAGGTGCAGCAGGCGAATGCCGACGGTATCAAGATGCTGAAGGAAGCGGGTGCAGATGCCGCAGTCCTGAAGTTAAAGAGCCTGGAAGCATTCGAGAAAGTAGCGGATGGTCAGGCCACCACCATCCTGCTCCCCGCAGAGCTGCAGGGCATTGCCAGCATAGCAGAGACCTTCAAGGCAGCAGCCGGCAAAAAAGCAGAATAAAAGTCATAACGAATAGAATCAGACAGATCAAAGAGGATCTCTTCCGGAATGCCGGTAGGGATCCTTTTTTGCTCCAAGGATCAGGAAACGTGGCATAAAGTGCATGCTGCGAGGGGTTGAAAAACACCGGATAATGAAGTATATTGATTACATATAGCTAAAAATAATACAGAGGCCGAAGCCTCGGAAAAGAGGAGTATTATGGATTTAAAGGGACGCGATTTTTTGAAATTACTGGATTTTACACCGGAAGAGATCGAATATCTGCTGGACCTGGCGGCAGACCTGAAAGATAAAAAGAAAAAAGGAATCCCCGTAGATACCCTCCGAGGCAAGAATGTGGCTCTGATCTTCGAGAAGACCAGTACCCGTACCAGATGTGCTTTTGAAGTGGCAGCGCATGACCTGGGAATGGGTACCACTTATCTGGATCCTACCGGATCCCAGATCGGTAAAAAAGAAAGCATCGCCGATACCGCCAGAGTACTGGCAGGCATGTTCGAGGGTATCGAATACCGTGGCTTTGGACAGGATATCGTAGAGGAACTGGCGAAATACTCCAAGGTTCCCGTATGGAACGGACTGACCAATGAATTCCATCCCACCCAGATGCTGGCAGATCTTCTGACCATCCGTGAGCATTTCGGACACCTGAAGGGAATCCGCATGACTTATATGGGAGATGCCCGTTACAACATGGGAAACTCTCTGATGGTAGCCTGTGCGAAGATGGGTATGCACTTTACCGCATGCACCACGGCAAAATATTTCCCGGCAAAAGAGCTGGTGGCAGAGTGCGAAGCAATCGCGGCACAGACCGGCGGCAGCATCACCCTGACCGAAGATGTGAAGGCAGGTACCAGGGATGTGGATGTCATTTATACGGATGTCTGGGTATCCATGGGTGAGCCGGACGAAGTATGGACCGAGCGTATCAAGGAATTGTCCCCTTATCAGGTGAATAAAGCGGTGATGGATAATGCCGGTGAGCAGGCGATCTTTATGCATTGTCTCCCCGCATTCCATGATCTGAAGACCAAGATCGGTGCCCAGATGGGTGAGCGTTTCGGCATCACCGAGATGGAAGTCACCGACGAAGTATTTGAATCCGGACAGTCTCTGGTATTTGAAGAGGCAGAAAATCGTATGCATACAATCAAGGCAGTGATGGCGGCAACTTTATGAGTATGAAAGCAAAGATATTGGAGCTCCTGCGGGAAAAGGAGACTTACGTCTCCGGACAGGAACTCTGTGAGCAGTTCGGAGTATCACGGACTGCCGTATGGAAAGCAATCGGACAACTGAAGAAAGAAGGCTATGTCATCGAGGCGGTACAGAACAAGGGGTACCACCTGGTGGATCAGGCGGAGGAGGTCTATAACCAGGCCGATATCCAAAGCAGACTGAAGACAAAGTGGGTGGGACATCCCTTACTGTTTTTCGACAGCATTGATTCCACCAATATCCGTGCCAAGCTGGAAGCGGAACAGGGAGCAGAGAGCGGATTGTTGGTCGTAGCGGATCAGCAGACTGCCGGACGGGGCCGCAGAGGCCGCGGCTGGGAGAGCCCTTCGGGAAGCAATATTTACTATACGTTAATGCTCAAACCGGATTTCAATGCGGACTGCGCACCGATGTTAACGTTAGTCATGGCACTGGCGGTGGCTAAGGGTATTCGGCAGACTCTCGGACGCGGCAGTGAAGAAGGTGCGGCAAAGGTAGGCATCAAGTGGCCCAATGATATTGTGGTGGATGGAAAAAAAGTCTGTGGTATCCTCACGGAGATGAGCATGGAACAGGCTTATATCCATCACATTGTCATCGGCGTGGGCATCAATGTGCGCAGGCAGGAATTCCCGGAGGAGATCCGGGACCGGGCAGCAGCCATCGAGGAACAGTGCGGATTCCGGATCTCCCGCAGCCAGCTGATCGCGGACATCATGGAAGCTTTTGAGGAGGATTATGAGATCTTCTTACAGACCCATGATCTGAAAGGGCTCAGAGACTCCTATGCGAAGCTCCTGGTGAACCGGGACAGAGAAGTCTGCGTGCTGGATCCCAAGGGAGAATTCCGCGGTACCGCACGGGGAATCAACGATCAGGGCGAGCTTCTCGTAGAGAGACAGGACGGCAGCATAGAGAAAGTCTATGCCGGTGAGGTGTCTGTGCGTGGGGTATACGGCTACGTGTAGCATCTGAGGCAGCGGAGCGTGATGCACCATGAATCAGAAGCAGATTTAGAATAAAAATAACAGGATAGAAAATTATGGACGAGAACAAAATTGTACTCTGCGGCGCCAATGCCTATGAGAAAAAATATTACTTTAACGAAGAACAATTCAAAATGATTCCCGAATCCATCAAGGAAGAACTGCACATCATCTGCGTGCTGTTCACTGAGGAAGTGGGAGGCGTGTTTACCATCGCCTTTGAAGAGGACGGCAACGTGGTCATGGAGACTAACGCGGATGACGATGACATCTATTACGATGAGGTCTCATCCGGACTGCTGATCGCTGAGATCCGTCGGAGCAGACAGGAGCTTTTCGAATCCTTAAGTCTGTATTACCGCGTATTTATCAAAAAAGAAGATGTTTCGGAACTGTTGGATGAGGAGGATGGCGAATGATATTTGTCATAGACGTAGGTAATACCAATATGACCATGGGTGTCTTTTGTGGGGAAAAACTGGCAGCTACTTTCCGGATCATGACAAAGACTCCCAGAACTTCCGATGAATACGGGATCATGATCACGCAGTTATTGAAAAATAACGGAATTGAGATCTCGGATATCGAGGGAGCCATCATCGCCAGCGTCGTGCCGGATGTGATGCATTCCCTGACCAGTTCTATCATCCGCTATCTGCATACGAAGCCTCTCATCGTAGGGCCCGGAGTCAAAAGCGGTATTAAGGTAGCTACGGAAGATCCCAGAGGTATCGGTGCGGACCGTATTGTCGATGCGGTGGCAGCCTATGTGAAATACGGCGGACCTGTGCTGGTACTGGATTTCGGTACTGCCACCACGTATGACCTGATCACGGCGGACGGAAGATTTACCGCAGGTATCACAGCTCCCGGCATCCGCATCAGTTCCGAGGCCTTATGGAAAGAGACGGCGAAGCTGCCGAATATCGAGATCCGTAAGCCGAAGACTATTCTGGCACAGGAGACCATTACCAGTATGCAGGCCGGTCTGATGTATGGTCAGATCGGACAGACGGAATACATCATCCGCAAGGTAAAGGAAGAGAGCGGTCTTGCCAATCTGAAGGTGGTAGCCACCGGGGGATTGGGACGTGCCATCGCAGACGAGACCGACAGCATTGATATCTATGACAGCTCTCTGACGCTGGATGGACTGCGGATCATTTACGACAAGAACCGAAAGTAGTATCCGGGAAATAAATTAGGATACCGGACCACGGAGAGATTATGAAGAAATTACAGATTGGCAATGTGACCCTGGATAATCCCATCATCCTGGCACCTATGGCAGGCGTATCCGACCTGCCATTTCGTCTGCTCTGCCGAGAAATGGGAGCAGCACTGGTGTGCATGGAGATGGTGAGTGCCAAGGCAATCTATTATAACAATAAAAATACTGACAGCCTTATGGAGATCCATCCCGACGAGGTGCCTGCTTCCTTGCAGCTGTTCGGTTCTGATCCGCAGATTCTTGCGGAGATGGCAAAACGCATTGAGGAGCGTCCTTTTTCCATTCTGGACCTGAACATGGGATGCCCGGTACCAAAGGTAGTGAATAACGGCGAGGGCTCCGCACTGATGAAGGATCCGAAGCTGGTGGAGCAGATCCTGACGGCGTTAGTCAGAGCCATCGACAAGCCGGTGACCGTGAAGATCCGGAAGGGGTTTGACGATGACCATGTCAATGCCGTGGAGATCGCGAAGATCGCGGAAGCCTGTGGTGTGGCAGCGGTAGCGGTGCATGGACGGACCAGAGCCCAGTATTACAGCGGACAGGCAGACTGGGACATCATCGCACAGGTGAAGGACGCGGTGAAGATCCCTGTCATCGGTAACGGCGATGTGGACAGCCCCGAGAAAGCGAAAGCCATTTTGGACCAGACCGGCTGTGACGGCGTCATGATCGGCCGGGCGGCGGAGGGCAATCCCTGGATCTTCCGGGAAGTGGTATCCTACCTTACAGATGGCACGATCCCCGCAAGACCCACGAACAGGGAGAAGCGGGAACTGATCCTGCGCCATGCGGCATTGCAGCTGGAATACAAGGGCGAATATACCGGCGTCCGGGAGATGCGCAAGCATCTGTCCTGGTATACCGTAGGAATGCCCCATTCCGCCCATTTCCGCCAGACCATCAACACCATGGAGAAAATGGACGAGCTCATCCGGGGCGTGCATGATATATTCCCGGATGAAGAGTAGTGCCGGGAGCCCGGTGTACAGCAGTGTCTGCGGAAGGCCGGATGCAGCACTGTGCATATAATCGGGCCGGCTGCATACACTGTAGCATGGACACTATTTTGTATCTCTATCCGGTGAGACAAACCGTGGAACAGAGGGCACAGGCAGCGGTATGTAAGTCACAGCCTGTGCAAAAGGGAAACGCTCCCCGGGGAAAACTTTTTAAAATATTCCATGCACTGTGGAAAACTACAAAAACGCAGGAAGCTACGGAGGCTGTGACTGTTCGCCGGACGGAATATCTATTCCGGGATTACCGTCTGGTCAGGGCGGCAGTGACGGGAGCGGATGGCACGGAACAGAAACAGACGGAGCAAATACTCCGGGAACAATTGCGGGAACTGACAGAGGATCCGGACCACACATACATTGTGTGCCGAGAACCCCTGTCTTTTTATTACGGAAGGGAATTCCGGGAATACCGGCAGCAGAACTGGGTGGAACATCTGCTGCGGTACGGAGAGGATGTGATGGGACATCCGCTGTGGCCGGATGTGATCGTGCTGGGGAAGAATCCCTTTCTGTCCTACGTGCTGCTACGGTATGTGGCGGCACTGCGCAGCGTGAAATGGTACCTCACGGACAGAGAATATCGGGAGGAGGAAGACGAACTGACCTGGGAACTGGAAGACGAATACGGGCTGATCCCGGAGATCCGTCTGTTACCGGAAACGTCAGATTACGACAGGGTGCGGCTGGAGGCGACGGCGCCCTGCCTGGTGCTGGATTTTAGCGACAGTGACAAAGTCTACGGTGGCGGGCTGGCAGCGGGCAGCATCTGGCTGGATTTTCCGGCATCGGAGGAAAAGGAACGCCGTGTCACGTCCGGATGTCCGCAGATCCGTTATTTTTCCATGAAAAAAGAGTGGAAAGACCCGCGAAAAGCCTTGGAATACCTTGACACCATCAGTAAAAATGGGTATAATAACTCGGTTGATTAGGCAGTTATGTTGCCGGGAGTGTCGGTAGCGCAAAATATAGAAAACAGGAAGGTGCGGTATCATGCAGGAAAAGAAAAACATTTTGACCTACGAAGGCCTCAGAAAATATGAGGATGAGTTACATGATCTGAAAGTGGTAAAACGTCAGGAAGTGGCTCAGAAGATTAAGGAAGCAAGAGAGCAGGGAGACCTGTCCGAGAACGCTGAGTACGATGCAGCGAAGGATGAGCAGAGAGACATAGAAGCCCGTATTGAAGAGCTGGAGAAGATCCTGAAGAACGCAGAAGTCGTAGTCGAGGATGAAGTAGATCTGGATAAGATCAACATCGGCTGCCAGGTCAAGATCCTGGATATCGAATACAGCGAAGAACTGGATTACAAGATCGTAGGTTCCACCGAGGCGAACAGCTTAAAGGGAAAGATCTCCAACGAGAGCCCCGTAGGTAAGGCACTGATCGGCCATAAGGTCGGCGATACCGTAGAAGTAGAGACACCCGCAGGTGTATTCGCATATAAGATTCTGGAGATCCAGAGAAGTAACGTTGAGTAAGTAAGACAGAGTAAGGAGTGGAAAAAAGTGGCAGATACACAGAACACAAATGTACAGGAGCAGGATATTCATCAGCTGCTTAAGGTAAAGCGCGAGAAGCTGGCTAACCTGCAGCAGGCAGGCAAGGATCCTTTTCAGATCACCAAATATGATGTGACCCATCACAGCACCGATATCAAGAACAATTTCGAAGAACTGGAAGGCAAGACCGTCCGTATCGCCGGACGTGTAATGTCCAAACGTGTCATGGGTAAGGCATCCTTCTGTAATGTACAGGATCTGCCCGGCAACATCCAGGTATATGTGGCAAGAGACAGCATCGGAGAAGAGTCCTATGCGGATTTCAAAAAGTATGATGTGGGTGATATCGTAGGTATCGAGGGCGAAGTATTTAAGACCAAGACCGGCGAGATCTCCGTACATGCGTCCCAGGTAATACTGCTGTCCAAGAGCTTACAGATCCTGCCTGAGAAGTTCCATGGCCTGACCAATACCGATATCCGTTATCGTCAGCGTTATACCGACCTGATCATGAATCAGGATGTTAAGGATACTTTCGTAAAGCGTTCTAAGATCATCAGCGCCATCCGCCGTTATCTGGACGGACAGGGCTTCCTGGAAGTAGAGACCCCCATGCTGGTATCCAATGCCGGCGGTGCGGCAGCAAGACCTTTCGAGACCCATTACAATGCACTGGATGAGGACGTGAAGCTGCGTATCTCCCTGGAGCTGTACCTGAAGAGACTGATCGTCGGCGGCATGGAGCGTGTCTTCGAGATCGGCCGTGTATTCCGTAACGAAGGTCTGGACACCAGACACAATCCGGAATTCACACTGATGGAGCTGTACCAGGCATACACTGACTATTACGGAATGATGGATCTGACTGAGAACATGTTCCGCTATGTGGCACAGGAAGTATGCGGTACTACCGTGATCCCTTATGCAGAAGAGACCATCGACCTGGGCAAGCCTTTCGAGAGACTGACCATGGTAGATGCTGTCAAGAAATACGCAGGCGTTGACTTCGACCAGATTCCCGATACCGCTGCAGCGAAGAAGCTGGCAGACGAGAAGGGTGTACACTACGAAGAGCGTCATGCCAAGGGCGATATCCTGAACCTGTTCTTCGAAGAGTTCGTAGAAGAGCATCTGATCCAGCCCGTATTCATCATGGATCATCCGGTAGAGATCTCTCCTCTGACCAAGAGAAAGCCGGACAAGCCTGATTATGTAGAGCGTTTCGAGCTGTTCATCTATGGACGTGAAATGTGTAATGCTTATTCCGAGTTAAATGACCCCATCGACCAGAGAGAGCGTTTCAAGGCGCAGGAAGCTGCACTGGCAGCAGGCGATGAGGAAGCCAATACGACCGATGAAGATTTCATGAACGCACTGGAGATCGGTATGCCTCCTACCGGCGGTATCGGTTACGGTATCGACCGTCTGGTAATGCTGCTGACCAACTCTCCTGCGATCCGTGATGTTCTGCTCTTCCCGACAATGAAGAGCTTGGATAAATAAACCTAGTGTTTATGCGGGGTTGAGGCATTTGAGTACGTCAAAGGACGCATTAAAAGACGCATTTTGACATAGTCATTTACATCAGTATGAAAGAGTACACAATCTGAAAAGAAAAAGATTCAATCAAATATGAACTACTAAGAGGACATTTTCTAAAGAAATTTAGAAGATGTCCTCTTTTTTGCGTTATGGAGAAAATGCATCATTTGTTATGAAGTCAAAGTGAAAGGAGCACAGCAATGAATGAATCAAAGAAGAAAGATAGATATGAGGATGCAAAAAAGT
>OGXX01000118.1_pt1 | contig 77876 bp, 106 predicted proteins | sample 1576301 | NCBI WGS metagenome assembly OGXX01 (sample SAMEA3541469, study PRJEB24748) | human gut metagenome | biome: human gut; feature: human-associated habitat; material: faeces | place: China | collected 2012
CGAACCTTGGACCCACCGGTTATGAGCCGGTTGCTCTGACCAACTGAGCTAAGGGCGCATTTGTTCAACGCAAGTATAAGTATAAAGTATTTATTTTAATATGTCAATAGTTTTTTTAAATTTTTTTCATTTTTTATTCAAATTTGCGGGCGATTAAAATCGCCCCTACATTTTCCTATTGTTGTTCTTTATATTTTTATATGAATGGCGGGCGATAAAATCGCCCCTACATTTTTTTATTCATTTTTTTAGTCTGCTGCAGCCCATATTATTAACCTTCCACTTGAGTCGTCTGTACATGTTGAAAGTGATATTTCTCTTCTTCCCTGTACATCTCTTGTTGCATAATTAAAATCTTGAGCTGACGTTTGATATTTTTTTGTTATTGTATATGCAACTTCTGTTCCGGTCTTGTCTGTTATATATATCTTATCTCCTATAGATAAGTTTTTATTGTTTGAAAACATTTGACCATTTCTATAATTATGTCCTACTATTACTGTATTTCCGACCTTATTAAGTCCTGGTCCATAAAGAATTGCTACTGATGACTCTATAGAACTTGGCGTTACTTTTTCTAAAATTATAGTTTCTAAACCTGTAGTTGGAATTTTAATTTTTCCCATTACTTCATAGCCTCTATAAGTTACTTTTGAGCTATCTCCACTATTCCCGTTGTTATTGTTTGAAGCTATTAATTCATTTAGGTCTATATCTGGTGTAATATCTTCGCCGCCGCTTGGTGTGTTGTTTTGATTAGTATCATTGTCAAGATGATCATCAAATTGGTGTATTACGCCTTGGGTTTCTTTTGCTTTCTCATAATCCTTATAATATTTTGCTCCTAAAAAAATTAATATTCCTATTATTGCAATAATTAAAACAATTAATAATATTGTTAATACTTTACCATATTTACTTTGCATATTATCCTCTCCTATCTTTTGCACCTATTAATATATATTATATCATATTAGTTTAATATTATCTAGTGTTTTTAGAGGATTAAATAATTTAGTTAAACGGGCGATTAAAATCGCCCGTACATTTTAACATTTTTTTAATTCTAAGACTAGTAACATTTAATTTAACCTTTGTAGAATGGTCAATTAAAATAGTCAATACATTCTAGCAATTTTTAGTTTTGACTAGTAACAGTTATGTGGTTTTATGCTGTCTTCAATTCCAGTCTTAGTTTATCAGCTATCATTGCTATAAATTCGCTATTTGTAGGTTTTCCTTTTGCTGCTGATACCGTATATCCAAATATGTTTTCTACTGTATCTTGTTGTCCTCTTCCCCATGCAACTTCTATAGCATGTCTTATTGCTCTTTCTACTCTTGATGGTGTTGTTTTGTATTTTCTTGCTATATCTGGATATAATTGTTTTGTTATTTGATTAATTACATCTATGTCTCCTATAACCATCATTATTGCTTCTCTTAAATATTGGTAACCCTTTATGTGTGCTGGAACGCCAACTTCATGTATTACATTTGTTACAAGAGCTTCCAAATTCTCTTCATTTTTCTTGTCTTCTGGCGCAATATCTATATACTGTGTTTTTAATTCCCTTGTCATATAATTTCCTTTTATTGGTGCAGGTTGATAAAATTTAAGCTCTTTTATTCTTTTTATTAATAGTTTTATTTCAAATGGCTTTACTATGTAATATTGCGCACCTAAGCTTATTGCTTTTTGCGTAATTTTGTCTTGTCCCACTGCTGACAACATTATAAATAATGGTCTTTTCTCCAATTTTGAGTCGTTTACTCTTTCTAAAACTCCTAATCCATCAACATGTGGCATTATCATGTCTAATAAAACTACGTCTGGACATTTTTCCATTATCATTTGGTAAGCCTCACTTCCATCTTTGGCACGTCCAACTATTTCCATTCCTTCTTCTCTTTCCAAGTATCCCATCAATGTCATTGCAAAATCGTAATTGTCATCTGCTATTAATATCTTAATATTATCGCTCACATTCATTTCCCCCTAATAAAAATTTTTGTAATTTTTTTACAGTTCGAATTATATTATGTTTGGAAAAAATTTGCAATAGCTTTTTTGGTATTTTTTTCCAACTTCCTTTTCAAGTATTTATTTTTCAACGTTTTTTCTTATATATTTTTTTCGTATTATTTTGTATTTTTGTATGTTCAAATTGGTATTCGATGTTATATTTTCTTTTTCGACAAAATTCGCCTCTATTAAGCATGTCGCAAGGTCACTATATTTTACATCTATTATATTAATATTATTTTTATTACAATAATATTTAAAATTTTCTAAATCTTTGTAATTTAATTCAATTTCTAATTCTATTCCCTCTTCTTCTATTACAATTTCGGATTTTTCTATAATTTTTTGAGTCGCTTCAGAATAAGCTTTAACTAATCCTCCTGTCCCTAAGAGAATTCCACCAAAGTATCTTGTAACTACAACTAAAATATTAATAAAATTATTTTTTTCTAATATATTAAGCATTGGCATTCCTGCAGTTCCACTAGGTTCACCATCATCACTTGATTTATTTATTATTTCATTTTTCCTTATTATTCTATATGCATAACAATGATGTCTTGCTGTATTATGCTTTCTTTTTATTTGTCTTATTTTTTCCTCTGCTTCTTCTTCTGAAGTAATATAAAAAATATTTGCTATAAATTTTGATTTTTTCTCTGTTATATCAGCTTCTTCATTTGACTCAACTGTTTTAAACATTCGTGGCACCTCCTGCTGTATAGCCTGTAGAATATGCTATTTGTAAATTAAATCCTCCTGTATATGCATCCACATCAATAATTTCCCCAGCAAAATACAAACCTTTTATTAGTTTAGACTCCATTGTTTTAGGATTTATTTCCTTTATACTAATTCCACCTGCTGTTATAATTGCCTCTTCAATTGGTCTAAAGTCATGTAATGTTATTTCAAAATTTTTAAGTAATTGAACTAACCTTACTCTTTCTTCTCTTGTTATTTCATTTACCTTTTTATTTTGATCTATTCCAGACAGTTCTATTACTGTACTTATCATCTTTTGGGGTAACAAGTTATCTAAGCTATTTTTAAAGATTTTATTTTTTTCTAATGAAAAGTCTCTTAAAATTCTATCATCTAATTTCTGTACATCTAATGCTGGTTTTAAGTCAATAATTAATTTTATATTACCTTGTCTTATATCTTCTTTTTTATATCTTAACAAATGCGCCGACCCGCTTAAAATTACAGGTCCAGAGACTCCAAAATGAGTGAAAATCATTTCTCCAAAATCTTCATATATTATCTTGTTATTTTTAGCATCTTTAATTTTAATAGCTACATTTTTTAAACTCAATCCTTGCATTCCTCTACAGATTTCTAAGTCTTTTCCTTTAGTAGAAATAGGCACTAAAGATGGTTTTATTTCCGTTACGGTATGTCCCACCTTTTTAGCCAATTCATATCCATCTCCTGTAGAACCTGTGGCAGAGTAGCTTTTCCCTCCAGTTGCTAATATTACTTTATCTGCTTTAAGAACTTTTTCTTTTCCACCTTGTATATATTTTACACCATTAACAATATCCTGTTCAGTTAAAATTTCCTTAACATTAGCGCCTACTTCTATTTTAACTTTTAATTTTTTTAAACGATTTAATAAAGCTTGCAAAACATCTTGAGATTTATCAGTAATTGGAAATACCCTATTTCCTCTTTCAACTTTTGTTTGCAAGCCTTCTTCTTTTAATATATTTAATATATCTTCATTTGTAAAATTGTTTAGACAACTATATAAAAATTTTCCGTTTCCCGGAACATTTTTTATAAATTCATCAATTGGAATACTACTTGTTATATTGCATCTTCCTTTTCCTGTAATTAACAACTTTCTTCCTAGCATATTCATTTTTTCTAATATTGTTACATCATTTTTATTAGTACCAGCTGATATTGCTGATAGCATACCAGCTGGTCCTCCACCTATTATTACAACTTTCACTTTATTCTCCTATATTATATTTTCAACTGCTTTCATTACACCTATTTTTCCATATTCGTATGTAAGTCCTCCTTGCATAAATGCAACATATGGTTCTCTTATTGGTGCATCACAAGATAGCTCAATTGATGATCCTTGTGTAAATGCTCCTGCTGCCATTATTACCTTATCTGTATATCCTGGCATATCCCATGGTTCTGGTATACTATTGCTATCTATAGGTGACCCCATTTGGATACCTTGACAATATTTAATCAATTTATCTGCATTGCCAAACTCTATTGTTTGAACAATATCTGTCCTCTTTTCATTATATTTTGGACTAGGTTTATATCCTAATTCTTCTAACATTTTACTAGCAAATATTGCAGTTTTTAAACTACTTGCAACAACTGAAGGAGCCATAAACAATCCCTGTAAAATGTATTTATTTATTCCCAATGTAGGTCCTACTTCTTTTCCCAATCCAGGTGCTGTCAATCTTTCTGCTGCTAACTTTACGAGTTCTCGTTTTCCAGCTATATATGCTCCATTTGGCGCTATTCCACCACCCAAATTTTTAATTAAAGAGCCAACTATTACATCTGCACCTATTGATGTAGGTTCGTATTTATCTACAAATTCTCCATAGCAATTGTCCACCATAATTATTACATCTTTATTCACTGCTCTAATTGTTTTTATTACTTTTTCCATTTTTTCTAACGAAATACTGCTTCTTAGTGCATATCCTCTAGAGCGTTGTATTTCTATCAATTTAATATCATTTTTTGCCACTCTATTTTTTATCTCTTCATAATCAAAGTCGTCATCTTTCAACTCTATCTGTTCATATTGCACTCCATATGATTTTAATGAGCTATCATTTTCCACTAGCCCTATAACTTCATCTAAGGTATCATATGGTTTACCACTTATACTTAGCATTATATCCCCTGGTCTTAAATATGCAAATAGTGCAACTGTTAATGCATGAGTACCAGATATAAACTGTGTTCTAACAAGGCTATCTTCCGCTTCTAATACTTCTGCAAATACCCTTTCAATAGTATCTCTACCTATATCTCCATATCCATAACCTGTTGTTCCATTAAAATGCATATCTGATATATTGTTTTTTTGAAATGCCTTCAATACCTTTAACGAGTTGTATTCACATACCAATTCAACTTGTTTGAATTCTTTTTGTATGTTTTCTTCCGCTTTTCTTGCTAATTCTATTGTTTTATCACTAATTTCCATTTTCTTATACATGTTTTATTATAGTCCTTTCTGTAGTATTAAATTTCTATTCAGGTAATTCTTCTGTATAATACTCTTGTTCCCATTCTTTTGTTTTATAATATTTGCCAATAAAGCTTGGATTTTCCCATTTAAAACTGTAAATAGGTTCTTGTATTATTTCGCCTTTTATATTTACAACTCCCCATTTTCCGCCTTTTTTTATTCCAGCAAATCCATATTTATTGAATTCTGTAACCATATCATATTCATTGTTTATTATTAGCTTGTTTTCTTCGTTTACAAATCCCCACTTCCCATTTATTTTTTTTGCATACATTTTATTGTTTGGTTCGATTTGTTTATATGAAATTTCGTTTCCATTATTATCAAAATACTTAATATCATCATTTGAAAATACCTTAAAATAATTATCTTCTTTTTCTATACTTGCATTATTCATATTGCATACTATTTTCATTTCGTTATTTAACAATGTTATATTATTTGTGTTATTGATATTTGCCTGTATTATTTCTGTTCCTGCTATCTTAAATATACTATTATATTTTAAATCTGCTATTGATTTTCCAGATAAATCAATGATTCCATTTTTTCCATCTTTATATACTATAAAATACTCGTCCTTTATGTGCTCTATATATGTGTAATTATTATCTATTTTTACATTATCTTCTCTATCAACTACTCTATATATTTCGTCTTTGTCTATTGTTATATAGTAATTATTGTTACTTGTTGGTAATTTAGCATATATATTATTGTTTTCTATTTTATTTCCTTGCAAATCTAATATAGTTATTTCATTATTTTTTACAGCATTTATATATATTCCTCCAAACATTATGCTATCATATTCTGGTTGTATTATTATTTTTCCTTTTATATCTGCTATTCCGCTTTTTGCATTTCTTTGTATCACAAACATATTATTATATGCATTGTAACTTATATCTTCATATTCATAGTTCAATATTGTTTTATTATTTTTTACAATACCTGCCTGTCCATTTTTAAATACTAATAAAAATATATTTTTATCATCTATTATTTCGTTAATTCTGCTTATTTCTGTGTACTGAGTATCTAGCAAAACTTTTCCATTAGAATTAATATATCCATACTTATAGCTATCTTCTACTTTCTTTTTTACTATAAATCCAGATGCTTTGTACATTGTTTCCGAATTATAATAATTATCTACTGTAATTTGATCATATTCTGGCTTTATTATAACTTTCCCTTTAATATTTATTGCTCCATATTTTGCGTTTTCTTCTACTAATAACATACCTTCTTTATAGTTTATTGCTTTTATACTGTCATATATAGGTTTTGTAATTATCTTATTTTCTAATGAGATTAAACCATATTTGTTATTTTTTTTGTATTTTAATACGCTTTTTTCAAATGGTATACCGTCCCAAGTTGATTCTGTTGGTAATGCCTGTACACTTTCATATTCTGTTAATATTTTCTGACCATTCTCATTAAATACATCTATTTCATATTGCTGTAAATTAACATTATAGTCATGCATGCATATAAAGACTGGCTTTGAAGGGTTAGGTATTTGAATTATATCATATTGGGGTTTTACTATTATATTTCCATTTTCATCTATTACTCCATATTTTTTATTCTCTAAAATCAAATTATATTTAATATTTGTTACTTTTTCTATCTTATAAGAATTTTCGTTTCTTTTCCATAAATACATAGCAATAGCGCCAAATACTAAAATTGTTATTATTGTTATTATAATTATTTTACTTTTCTTCATCTGTTTTTCCCCCATCCACTTTTTTTAGTAATTTCTTCGAAGCACGGGTGATTAAAATCGCCCATACGTTTTTTATTTATTTTTGCATATTTTAACACGTTTTATTCTTTTATCTTCATATTCCTCTATTTTGTATGTTAGTTTTCCATCTTCTATTATTGTTTCTTCTCCTTCTGGTGGTAGTTCTTCAAGTTTTCCTAATAAATATCCAGATAAAGTCTCGTAATCTCCATCTGATATTTCTATTCCTATTATTTTTTCTAAATCTCCTATAGATATGTTGCCATTTACCATGTAGGTATTTTCGTCTATAAGTTCATATTCCAATTCTTCTTCGTCATGTTCGTCAAATATATTTCCCACAAGCTCCTCAAGTATATCTTCCATTGTAACTAATCCTGCTGTTCCACCATATTCATCTATAACTATTGCCATTTGCATCTTGTTTCTTTGCAACTGTCTAAACAATTTGTCTATTGGAACTGATTCTGGCACAAAATGAACTTCTTTTATTAATTTTTTTATATTTATTTTCTTCTTATCTCTTAAATCTTTTAATATGTCTTTAATTAATATAATTCCCTTTATATTATCAATTGTATCTTCATATACTGGAATTCTACTATACTTATAATCGTCTAACTCATCTAAAACTTCATACAAATCTTGTGATATCTTCAACGCGAATATATCTATTCTTGGCGTCATTATTTCGGACGCTGTTGTATCATTAAATTCAAAAACATTATTTAGCAGTTCTTTTTCTTCTTGATCTATTGTTCCTTTTTCTTCTCCTTCATCTATCATCATTTTTATTTCTTCTTCTGTTACAATTTCTTCTTCATTTTCCTTTACTCCAAAAATTTTAGATATTACATTAGTCGAAAATGTAAGTAATTTTACAAATGGTGCTGTTATAAAAGATATACCTCTAATTACTCCAATAGTTCCAAATGATACTTTTTCGTAATATTTCATTGCTAGCCTTTTGGGTACTAGTTCGCCAAAGACTAATGTAAAAAATGATAATAATATTGTAATTAATATAATAGATATTGTTCTCCAAGTATCCGTTCCAAGCATTGGTAGTAAATTATTTAACATTGGTGCTAATTTGTCAGCAAATGCATCTGATGCAAACGCACTTGATAAAAATCCAGCTAAAGTAATGCCTATTTGGATGGTGGCTAAAAACTTGCTTGGATTTTTCAACATTTTATATATTTGTTTTGCTTTTTTGTTTCCCTCTTTTGCCTGCTTTTCTATTTTTGCATCGTTTAGTGATATAAATGCTATTTCGCTTGCCGCAAAATAGGCATTTAATAATATTAAAACAACCAATACAGCTATTTGACTAAACATTAAATGTTTCCCTCTTTCTTTTTGTTATTTTCAACAATATTATATATGCTTTATAGCTGTATTGTCAATGAAAATTTGGGTGTTTCCTTACAAATTAGAAGCCTGTTCTTGGCAGTTTTTTTATTTCCTTTCTTTCCCCAACCTCTAATTTAGAAGTCTCTTCTGGCACTTCTTTTTCTTCATCCTCTGGTTCCTTAAAATTCTCTACTGTTATTTCTACTGTTTCATTTAATTTCAAAGAAATATCTATTTCCTTTTCGTATGGTAAATATCCAGAAGGAGCTTGCACTTCTTTTAGATGATATTTTCCTGGTACAAGATTTTTTATTTCTATTATTCCTTTTTCATCAGTTATAAGTTCTGTATATATTATTTTTTCGTTTTCATCTAATAATTTAAACTTTGAACCTGAAAGTGAGTTTTTAGTATCTCCGTCCTTTTTTATTACTTTTATTTTAGTTGTATTTTCCATATACCTTTCTTTTAAAGTGGTAGTACTTGTTTCAAATTCTCCAACAGTTAAAACATAATTCTGTTTATTTTCTACTGTTGACTTTCCATATAATATAGGATATGTTTTTACATTTGATTTAGCATTTATTATAATTTCTCCGGCCTCTTCTAATTGCTTTATTGGTAACATTATTTTAAACTTTTCTTTACTTTTGAAAGTTGTTTTTTCTACATTACTTTCATCTACCACTTTCGCAATATTGTTATTCGCTATACTTATAGTATACTCTTCGTTAGCTGCTGAGGCATCTACTCTATATGTTTTGCTTATACAATTTTTGTCTAAATTATCAATTTGCCAATTTTCTGTTTCTGCAATTATTTTTATTGTAGCTATCTTTTTGCTCTCATTTGAATTTCTTGCTTTTTCTCTTATTTGCCTCATAGCATTTAATACTATTTGTCCGTTATTCGCACAAATATTAAATTTGCTCATGTCATAATCATATAGCATATCATAAATTGCTAATTTAGTTGCGGTAAATGCTTCTATCTCTGTATTGCATCCTAATTCTTGTGGTGTTTTAAATGGATAACCATTTATTACCGCATTCCATACTAAATTATTTGAATATATATTTTCTGCAATTACATCATATGAATAGTCTTCTGTTACACCATCCTTTTCTCTATTTACGCAATATGCTGGATATTCTTTTCCATCCTTCTCATATACCACAAACTGAGTTCCAATTTTTATTCCATTATATACAAGGCATATGAGTTCTCCCTTTGAATAAAGTTTTACAGTGGATTTTTGCTCTATTACTGTTGCTTTAGAGACATTTGATAATATTTGTGCTGTAAATAGCATTGCACTTATCATTAGTATTATAAATGTTTTCTTTATTAATTTTATTATAAATTTTTTCATCTATTTTTCTTCCTTTCATATTTCTATTGCTTGTATGCATCTTCTATATTCTTTTTTATTTTCTTCACATGTAATTAATGTAATTCTATTGTCTTCTGTATTATGAACATAGCTCCAATCTGTCTCATCTATAATCTTATTAATTTCTACTTTATACCTTCTTATTCCATTTTGTGTTGAGTAGATAACTATATCTCCTTTACTCAATTTTTTAATATTCTGAAAAAAATTACAATTATATCCTCTATTATGTGCTGCTAGTGCAACATTTCCATTCCATTTGCTACTTTCGCAAAAATGCCCCACATGTTTTGCAATTACATTATTTGTTACTCCTTCGCATATTTCCGCATCAACATTAATTGCTGGAATTTTTATTCTCCATTCATTAACTTTGTCGTCTTGAATTGTAGGTTCAATTTTTGGTATCTCCTGTTCTTTTTTTAATGTTTGGGCAACCATCTTTTTTATTTTTTCTTGACTATTGGCTGGAATTTTTATAGATATAACTTGATTAGATTTGTTTATGTTTTTAAATTGTTGTTGAAGATTATAAATTAATAGATTAATAGATAAATATATAATAACTGTTAACACTAATGAAAGCACAAAAATACCTCTTTTAGTGTATACCATTACACATTTTGCACCTCCTTGTTTATAAAATTATTTTATTCTTCTTGGGAATTTTTTGAGATTTAAACTATTTGATTTTTTTGAAATAAATTTTTAAATTAAAAATTGCAATTTTTATTGTATATAATATATAGCATTTTATCTTGTTTGTAAAGAATTTTTCATCGACAGTTTTTTACAAAATTCGGGTCTAAAATGACCCGAATTTTATTCTCCTATTAGTTCCAAGTTGTTTTCATCTATTATATGTACTGAATTTATAACATTTTCAAGCTGTTCATCTGTTTTTTTCTTTACTACAATATAATTTGTTGTATGACCTTTGTAATACTCTCCTTCTTTCTCTTCAAACAAAACTTCTAAATTTTTTCCTATATATTTTTCATTGTGTTCTTTTTGTTTTTTGTCCGATAGCTCTATTAATTTTCTACTTCTCTCTTCTTTTATATTACCTGGAATTTGATTTTTCATTATAGCTGCTTTTGTTCCTTTTCGAGGTGAATATTTAAATATATGCATTTTATAAAAGTCTATTTTATTTAGATATTCATAAGTTTGTGTAAATTCTTCTTCTGTTTCATCTGGAAATCCTACTATAATATCAGTTGTTAATGCTACATTAGGATAATATTTTCTTAATAGTTCTACTTCTTTTTCAAATTCTTCTACACTATATTTTCTATTCATCCTCTCTAATGTTTGGTTACACCCACTTTGCAATGATAAATGAAAGTGATCACATACTTTATCTAATTTTGATAATCTATTGACAAATTCTTCTGTTATAAGCGTTGGCTCTAATGAACCTAATCTTATTCTTTTTATGCCGTCAATTTTGTTTACTTCCTCTAATAAATCTATTAATTTATAATTATTTTTAAAATCTTTTCCATATGATGCTATATGTATTCCTGTTATTACTACCTCTTTTATCCCTTCTTTTGCAACATGCGAAATCTCTTTTATTATGTTTTCTGGCATTCTACTTCTTACTCTTCCTCTTGCATATGGGATAATGCAGTATGAGCAAAATCTATCACATCCATCTTGTATTTTTATAACCATTCTTGTTTTTTCGGTATGTGTTACTGTTCCAAAATCTAAAAATTCAACTTGATGCAATACATCTGATATTTCCATTTCCTTTGTTTTATTGCTCAAAAATTTATTAACATAGTCCACTATGTCATTTTTTTCATTTATTCCTAATACTAAATCTATATTTTCTATTTTTTGTAATTCATCTTTTGCAACCTGTGCATAACATCCTGTTGCAACTACAATACTGTTTGGATTTATCTGTTTAACTCTTCTTAGCATTTGTCTAGATTTTCTATCCGCCATGTTTGTTACAGTACAAGTATTAATTATATATACATCTGCCATTTCTTCTGTTTCTACTACATCATATCCATTTTCTATAAATTTTTGTGCCATTGCGTTTGTTTCGTACTGATTTACCTTACAACCGTAATGTAATTAGAGCAACGGTCTTTTTCTTTTTATTTTCTTTATTTTCCATACTATTACTACCTTTCAGCGATTTTTATTTTTTAAATTTTTCCCATGTTTCTGATTTTCCCAATTAAAAGCATCGTTTAATCCAATCTTGTATATTTTAAAAGTATATGTTTTTAAAACTTTCATTATTATTTTATCACAAAAATTAAGATTTTCCCCTATTTTATCAAAAATTATTTGTTTTTTATTATATTTTCTCATAAATATCCCTCCTATGAATGATATTTAGAGATATCTCTTATTATATATTTTACCATATTATGTAAAACAAAATAACTATTCTAGTCGTTAGGTATTATCCTTGCTTTTCATTGATACTACTTGATTACAAAATTCGACAAAAAACGACTTTTTCCCATTTTTTCCTATAAATTCTCATTATCATTTCAAGTCATTTACTAATTTATCAATATAATCTTCTTCTGCATTATTTGAATTAATAATATAATTGTCAATAAATTTTTCTTTTTCATCTATATATAATTTTAATCCATTATAATCTTTTCTTTCTGTGTACCATTTTACTTTATTTATAATTTCTTTACATATTTTTAATTCTTCCATATTATCACCAAAAAAATTATAACAGAAATACCTTAATCGTGCAATAGTTATAGTGCCTGTATCTTAAAGCAAAAAGAGTTTAAATATAAATATGTTCATTGTAAAATAGATATCAGAAAGGAAGGTGAGAAACTTGGTATATGTAAGAGTAAAAGAAATATTAAAAGAAAAAAAGAAAACAAAGTATTGGTTCGTAAAAAAAATGGAAGGAGGTTATCAAGCATTATCACATCTGATAGATAATGAAACTACTGGAATACATTTTGATACATTAGAAAAACTTTGTAATGTTTTAGAATGTGAACCAGGAGATATCTTAGTTTTGAAAAAAAGAAAGGAAAAATTAAAAAAATGAGTAAATTACTGAATCAATATAATGAACTAAAAAAGAATGATGCATCTTCAGTTTACTTGTTTAGAGTTGGGATTTTCTATAACATTTTAAATGAAGATGCAAAATTAATCAACGAGAAATTAGGGCTTAAAATAACCGACTTGGGACCTTCAATATTCAAGTGCGGATTTCCCGTTTCTCAGTTAGATAAATATATCATACTACTAAATAAAATGAAAATAAAGTATAAAGTAGTAGATAATTTGCCAAATACAAATTTAAATGATTATATGAAAAACGTAGAGATAAAAAAAGTTTTGAATAAAATTTCTAATCTAGATATGAATAATACTACATTTCAACAAGCATTTAATATTTTATTAGAAATTCAAAATAAATTAAAAAATATTAAGTAGAGGAATACATCCTCTACTTATTTTAGTAAATATCTATATTTTTAATACTTGTCCTGGATAAATTTTATTAGGATTTGCAATACCATTTTTCTTTGCGATTTCCTGGTATGTCGTTCCAAATTTACTTGCAATTCCAGACAAAGTATCTCCAGATTTTACAATATATGTTTTAGATGAATTAACACCAGATTTTTGATTTACTATTGTTTGTATTGTATCATAATCATACCCTGCTGCTTGTAGTTTTTTCTTTCTTTCAGATCCATTATCCCATTTACCAGCTAATACTTCATTTGCAATTTCCTCATTTGATTTTTTTGAAAAAATACCAGACAATTCATTAACTCTAGCTTGTACTACATCATAGTTATAACCTTCAGCAACTAATCTATTTTTTCTATCTTCGCCATTTCCCCAATCGCCAGCAAGAACTTCTTGTGCTAATTGTTCTATTGACTTTTTAGCTGGTGTATTTGAAGATGAATTACTATTGTTATTTATTATTGATGGATAATCTTTATATGCCTCATTCATATCCACATTACCAGATATACCATTTACACTACCGCTAGATGTGTATTGCCATAATCCATAAATATTTTTATCAAATGATGCTCCCTTATTCCACCAAGCAATCCATTTATCAAATCTGTTTAGTCTTGAAGAATTTAGTTTTGTATCAAACCATGATTTTGAAGCATAAATTGCTGCATAATATCCTGCTTCCTCAAACATTAAACATTCTTTTTCACAAATAGATACAAGAACATCATTTGATGGCATACCATGTTTTCTTTTATATCCATCTGCATCTTCCATATCAATAATAACTGGAAATTTCACTTTATCTTTATATGGTGCTAAAGTTTTTATTACTAAGTTTGCTTCATTTATAGCATTATTTATATTTAATGCATAAGAATATGTATATACACCAAATGGCATTCCTACTCTAATACATTCTTCTATATTTCTGATAGCTTTACTATCTACTGAATTTTGCCCATAACTAATTCTTATAATAGCAAAATCAATTCCTGATGCCTTTACTGCATCCCAATTAATATTACCTTGATGTGCTGATACATCTATTCCTTTACTCATTAGTCCCACCTCCAAATTCATTTTCATCTCTTTGGATTTCTCCATTTCCTAGAATTTCATTTTCTTCCATTGAAAATTCCACCTTTCTTTACAAAATAAATACTGGAAGATTTTTTATTTTTCTTCCAGTATTTTAAAATTACAAGAAATTTATTCTTGTATTAAGTTATTGATTTTTAGCATCATATAATACAGTAGCAGTACCAATTCCACCTAATGCAGTAACAACTGCTTGTATTATACTATTTGCATCTAATCCCTCAATATGAATTATACAACCTATTATTGTCGCTATAATTCCTATCAAAATATTTTGTATTGGAATAGGTAATGTTTCATTCCATCCAAAATGCTTTGATATTTTACCTAAAATATAAGTAAATAATGTTGTTATAACATATACTAATAATTGAACTGTCATTACTTTTCCCTCCTTTCTAAATCTTCTATTCTGTGATTTGCCACCTTTATTTGTTCTTCCAAAACAGGAACTCTTTGTGCAAAATTATTATGTGATCTGACCTCTCTTGTAAGTTCTTCCAATTTTGTATCTGTTACTGCTTGTTGTGTTGATAATGTATTTTCAATTTTTTTATTATTGGATAAATTAGAAAGGACTACTCCTACAAGAGATAGTCCACCTGTTATTATACAACCTATTATCGTTTCCATTATTGTTCCTCACTTTCTTTAGTATAAAGAAGGAGCCCTATCTAGACTCCTCCTCCAATTTTTCTTTTACTTTTTTTCTCCATAGTTTTGGAACATCTTCAATTGTCATTGTTTTTAAATCTCTAATTTGAATTACATAAAAATTAACCATTGCCAAGTACCTCCCCAATTTCCATAATTGCCTGTTCTAATGCAGAAATTCTTTCTACATCCGGAATTGCCACAACCCTTTTTGCATTTTCTTCTTTTGCAAATTTCAACCATTCATCATAATTTGCTTCAATACTTTCTGCAAGTGTATCTCTACTATTTACTTCTACTTCATACATATCGTATAAATATCTTGTTGTTTCTACTCCATCTGGATCTGTAACTTTTTCCTCTATTATATTGTCATAAAAAAGAACGGTACATTTACCGTTCTGATGTTTGCTTATTTCAAATTTATTTGGTTTTATTGAATTTTCTGTTTGCATAGCTCACCACTCCTTTTAACTTATTTATATCTATATATGGTCTTATATATTTTTGATTAAAATTGTAACTGTTACAATGTTTAAGCCAACCATAATAACTTATCATTGCTGAAGCATCTGTCAAGGTTACTTTATTTCTTTTATATATTCTTTTTGCCCTTCTCTTTATCCTTAAAAAATTTCCACGCCTTAAAGTTGTATATCCTCTGTAATATCGATACCCAATAAAATCAACTGGCCTACTATCAACTCTAAATAGCTGCCAGTTTTCCTTTAAATTTAGGCCTTCCTTTTTCAACTTCAATTCTATTTCATTTTTTATTTTCTTCAATTCCTTCTTATTTCTGTGAAAAAGTAACATATCATCCATATATCTTAAATAATATTTTACCTTCATTTCTTCCTTTATAAAATGGTCTACATCTTGCAAATAAAAATTTGCAAACCATTGTGAAGTATAATTTCCGGATTGGAAGTCCATTTTCGGAGCTATCAATTATTTTTTCAATAAGATCTAAAGTATCTCTATCTTTTATAACTCTCATAAACTTTCTTTTCATTATTTCTTTATTTATCGATGGATAAAATTTTTTCACATCAAGTTTTAAAGCATATTTTGTATTTTTTCTATCATTTACCAATATTTTTTTTATATATTTTCCCCCATAATGTATGCCTCGGTTTGGAACTGAAGCACAGCAATATTCATACATTCCTTTTTGAATTATTGGTTGTATCTGCTGCATCAATGCCCAATGAATAATCTGGTCCGGATAAAATTTTGGTTTATATATAATTCTTTCTTTTTTTCTTGCACCATCGTGAATTAGCATTTTTATATATGGACTTGGTGTATATGTTTTATTGATAAGCATATTGTATATTTCATCAACATAAAAATTGACATCTTCTAATATTTTTCTTACACCATTTCTATCTTTTTTTCCTTTTGATGCATTTATAATTGCTTTTCTAATATTTTCTTTTTTTGTTATCTTTTCATATATATTTCCTACTCTTTTCACTTTCCCTCCTGGTTTCTTATTTCGTCTACCGATTTTTCGCTCAAAAGGAGCTACTAGACCAGTCCAGTTTCGACTCTATTTTTAGCAAGTGCTATGGAAAATGATGTGTAAAAATAATTTAAAATAAGTAGGCGAGCCCCGTAATTCCAGTTCGAATTGCCGGAACCATTGTTCAAATTCAAGTAAAAGAACCCATCATTAGCACCATTGTTGAAATTACCCCCAGCAAACGCTAAAATTCAAAACGACAATTACAGGATCGCACACATCAAATCCCCTGTAGGATATTATATATATATTTTTTAAAAATTTTAACTACTCTTAAATTAAGGTATTTATAATGGAGGCTGGCCGCCCCCATACCCCTGCTTATTACTGGTATTTAAGAAGGCGAGCCCCGTAATTCCAGCTCGAATGGCCGGAACCAAAGTTCAAAGACAAGTAAAAGAACCCATCATAAGCACCATCGTTGAAATAACCCCCAGCAAACGCTATTCTGTTTCCTTCTGCACACCAATAATAATCGCAAGTTCCTGTACCAGAGCTTCCATTTGATTCTATTGGTATTGCTATTTCAGGATAATTTTCATCATATCCTAATTTACTTGTATAGCAATTCGTTTGTTTTAAATTTGTATATCCAACTGGTTTATAAGGAGCAACAAATTTATCAGAAGCATATTGAGTAGGATCATCACAAACATATGCCACATAATCTTTAATATTAAGCCCATCTATTGCAGTAAACATATTACTAAACACATTTTCAATTCCTCTATATATAACTGAATGACATCCGTCATTTGATAGACAACCTGATTTCATTCCTAATTCATCACATTGTCCTGCTTTTTGACCTATTCCCCACAAAGCATTTCCTACTGCTATATTAACGGCAGCTCCATCAAAATACACTGCCTTACCAGTTACACTTCCATTAGAAAATTCTTCTATTTTGGTTATTGTTCTTTCTGATGCTACAGAATTATTCCAAGCATCAGTTGCTCCTATTGATACATTTCTACCAACACACATATTACTTGAATTTGCTACAACTATTCTGTTAACATTATTTTCAGCAATTAAGGCTTTTTGATTAAACCATTCAGATACTCCTCTACCTAGTTTACTTTGAGAATTATAGTCAGCATATTCAACTAAATACAACAATTGTAATATAAAGTATCTAGTATCCATTTGACAAAATCCTTCGCCTACTGCAGTCGCTAAAGTTCTAAATGCTGCTATTGTTTTGTTATATGCAGGAATTGTTCCACTAATGCTGTGGGCATTTCCTTCTGTATCTATGCTAATTCCATATCTACCAATAGAAAATTCTTTACTATGTTTATAACCTGCTCTATTATAATCAGATATATAAATATATTCATAATCACCTTTAACTTCTCTTTTGAACCAAAATTCTGGAATCCTTGTAAGTACTTCTCCATTTGATCCATCAAATTTAAAACCTGGTTCTCCATAAAATGCTGTTATTTTTTTATTTTTCGTATCATAATTATATGTAATTATATCAGACCATGGATATAAATTATCAAAATCGTTTTGAACTTCATCCCCATTTTTTGTTGCATTTGCAACCAAACCTGTATTATCACAAATTCTCTCCCATTTTGAAAGAACATTATCTACAATTTTTCTTCTAATACCATAATTTTTCCCAACAAATTCTCTAGCTTCAGTTATTGCTTCTTGTAATTCTTTTTCAGTTACATATATTTGAGTAGAATCTAATGTAATTGTAACATTACTAGCATTATCAACAATAACATTTATTTGAATATGTTTTTCTATTTTTTCAGCAATAGAATTATTTATATATTCTGCATTACTTCCTGCATTTGCATAAGCATATAATACTTTTGCTTTTGTATCCGGATCAATTGCAAATAATCCAATTTCTCTAAAATAAAATGCACTTTTTGCATCAGTATTTTTAAAAATAAAAGATACACTTGCTTGTGTATCCCCTGTTATTTTTGTTTCTTCAATTGGACATTCTAATACTTTTGTAGTTAACGCTGTTTTATCTGCAGCATTACCACTCAAATTTCCGCTACCTATTTCAGCATGGTCAAATTGTATTTTCTTTCCCTGCAATGTTTTTGCTGCCAATAGGGCACCTTGCTTTGTTATATAGACTTTTTCAAATCCCATTTTAATCTTTCCCTCCTATTTCAATATAATCTTGGCTTGCTAATTGTAAACCTAAATTAGTATTTTGATTTATACTTATATTTTCCTTTTTTTCTTCTGTAGTTATATTTAAGTCAATGTAATCTTGCCTAGACACTTTAGAACCTATGCTTTCATCTGCATTTAATATAGTATCTTCTAGTATTATATCTGTGTTCGGATCAACATTCATATATTCCATATTAGAAACAACTAGTCCAATATTATTTTCTTGTATAATTGTTATATCCTCTTTTCGTTCAAATGCTATTGCATTTAGATTTATATAATCTTGACTTGATATTACTGCACCTATAAATTCATTTGCTTTTGTTTCCAACTTGTAGTCTAACATAATATTTGCAGGTATTTGTTTTACCAAGTTAGTTTTTAACATTTCTGCTGCTTCGGTATATACCAAATTTATAGTAATATGTAATTCATAATCTTTGGCTTCTAATTTATAGTTATCTTTTCCAATGCTTTCATTTAAAGTATTTATCAACCATTTTAATGTATATGGCACTTTATTATTCATTTTAAAAAGAATATTCATCCTTCTTGCTTCTATTGTTTCTGCCTTGTTTGTAATTCCATATATTTTTTCATATCTGTCTAATCCATAAGTCCTAGCAGATTTTACAATTACTTCTCTTAATATACTATCTATCAAATACCTCATACTTTCGATTTCTACATCTTCTGCATCAAAAATCTTATTAAATTCAACTACATTTTTTAGAAATGGTGGCATATATTCTACTAACTTCATTTTAATGTCACCTCTTTCAATGTAGGAATTTCAAATTTTTGTAATTCTATATTTGAAGCCTTATTATTTATAACTGTATTTGCTACATCTATAACTCCATCTGCATTTAGAATTATTGTATCTATTTGAGATTTTCTTATAATAATGGTTTCTGTGTTTTCCCAATTTTGCTTTAATTGTAAGAAATAATCATTTATTAATTGTTTTATTTGTTTTCTTACATTTTCAATAGTTGTAGTTTCAGATATTGTAACAGTAGAAGTTATAGAAATTTCAATTTCCTTAACTGTATCAACTGTTACAACATGTCCAATTGGGGCAATTCCTAATCCTTCATCTGTAAAATCAGGGCATATTTCTTTTTGAACTTTATCAATTAAAACTTGTGAGGCCTTATCAAAATTACTATCTAATATTGTAAGTTTAACGGTTCCTGGCCCATTCCATATTGGAGTAACCTTTACACCACCAACTCCGGCTATCTCTTTTGTTTTATTTTGATAATCAATTATATTTCCACCAAACCCTTGCTCACTTGTGGTCTCATAGTACCTACTTCTCAAAGAATCGTCGCTTTCTTCATCTTCTCCAGGAATTAAAATATCTGTTAGTTCTGCTTTTGCTAAATTTTCTATATAATTTACTGGTATTAAATTCCCAACATAATTATTTCCTATTGCTCCAGCAGTTTCACATTCCATTTTATAGATTCCTTTTTCAATTCTTTCGGTCGCTTTATATACTATATCCTCTATTGTAAATCGCTCTCCTACATCTATGTCCATCAACTTATCATTTTCATCGTAAAATATTCCTTTTTTTATTGCATATGTTGCTTCATTTCTTGTAAGACCAACTTGGTTTGCTAATCTATCTAAATATTCTTCTACAGCAGTATCTGCAAAAACCAAATCTATATTATTTTTTAACAAAATATACATTTGTGCTAGTTCCGCTGCTGCAGGTCCCAAAGCATCATATATAATACTTCCTTCCCTTTTATCAATTTGAGTAGGTACTGTATCTAGCATTCTTTGTAGAATAGTGTCATAGTCAAAATATTCATCTAAATTCTCAATTTTATCTATATCAACTACGCTCATTAAACACTCACCACCTTTTCCGCTTCAAATTCTCCTATATTTGTAACTACTGTAAATTTCACTTTTATTTCATTTCTATTTATTTCAAAATCAAAGTCCTTTACTTCTGTTATCCTTAAATCCTGTAATAATGCTTCAGTTATTACTCTTTCTAATTCAGGAATTACAAAAGTTGTATTTTCTCCGATTAAATGTTTTAGTTCGATTCCATAGTTCCAACTATAAATAAGATGTTCAAATCTTTCTGTATTTAATATACAATATACAGCCTGTTTCATTGCATCAATACCATCACAAAATTTTGAAATAGTATTTTTTTCTATATTCAAATAATATGTTTTGCTTGTTTGTTCTATTGTATCTTGCACATTGTTTATTACGATATTATCTGTATTAGGTGTCATCTTATTACCACCTTTCTTTTAAAATTTATCTAGTACAACAAAGTTAATTCCACCTTGCTGTTGTATTAAAATAACATTATCATTAATTTTTAATGCATTATGTACCATTATACTTTTAGTTCCTTTTATGCTATGCTTATGTGTTAAATTTATATTTTTTTGTTCTACTGATACACTTACCTCTCCTGTTACATTATTAGTTATTTTCTGATTATTATCATTTGGAGATATATCAGATGAAACACTTATATTTGAATTAACCTCTGTAGAATGGCTATGATTAGCATTTAAAGATGTAGTTTCTGTATTCCAGTCCATAGTCACATTTACTGTATAATCTTTAACATTTTTAGTCAGCACTAAAAATTCTTCTGTTAGTTTTAATTTTTGTTCAACTGTTATTTCAAGTGGTTCAACACTTGTTACAGTTCCAAATAAAACAGAAGTAGGAGCATTTGCATCATTTGCTCCTACTGCCATCTTTTTTATTACTTCTCCCAATGAACTACTCATATTTCCCCCTATTGAGATATAAAGTTTTGGCCCCTTAATGTTAAATCCATAAAATGTTCTCCATTTTTAAAAGTATGTTTTGCTTTTTCTACTAACATAAAGTTTTGAAGCTTAACATCACCCAAATTTAGATTTACTATTATAAGTGAACCACCTCTAACCCTAATATCTCCTAATGCGTTTTTTATTTCTAGGCTTCGTGTTTTTTGATTATATAAATCTAGTAGTGCTCTTGCTTTAACTGCTCCATTAGTTTTTTCATCTATTGTGTCAAAATATTGTAATACTCCCCACTTTTCAATGTTACTTGAATCTTTCGCCATATATACTTCTCTTTTTCCTGTGTCAGAGTTATCGTATGTAAGCTTTATTTGATTATATGTATCTGAATCTATGGAACTTTCATAATCAAAATTTTCTCCAGTTTCTTCATCTATCACTAATCCTACTTTCATTCTTTCTAGGTTTTTCAAACACAATTTTCCAAAATCATCATACAGAACATACATTTCTTTTCTATTCCTTATTGTTTCATCTAGTGCATTTAATATAATATCAAATAAAGACTGATTACTTTCAGTCTTTTTTGCTATCACATATCCTGTATTTTCAAGCATTCCGGCAATTTAATTGAAAATCACTAGCAATAGAGCGTACCACTTCATCTGCTCTTTTATTTACATATACTCTAGTATCTTTATTTTTTAAATATCGAAGCTGATCGTATGCTGTTGTTGTTATTATTTGTTCCTTATCACGTTTTTTTCTAAACACAAAACCATAAAATAAATTTGTATTATCAACTTTAAATGCTACTGGATTTCCTTCTTCAAAGTTAATTATATCATCTTTAACAACTTTAAATTCTAATTTTCCAGCAGCACCTTTTCTTTCAGTAGTCCAAGTTATTTCATCTTGAACTACTGGTTCATATACAGTATTTCCATTTTGAATTAATAATTGTTGGCTCATTTTCTTCCCTCCTATGATGGTATCCATAGAACTTGACCTGGATATATCAAATTTGGATTTCTTATTTTACTTCTATTAGCATTATAAATAGTTGTATATTTAGCACCATTTCCATAAAATCTCTTTGCTATATTCCATAAACAATCTCCTCTTTTTACTGTATAATTTTGTCCACTTGGTTTTGCTACTGCAGTATTATTAGTTGTAACTGTTCTTGTAACTGCTGGTGGTCTATATTGTTTTATTGTTACTTGTACCTTTTTTGTCGAATATTCTTTATATTGTTTTAGTTTTATTTTTACTTTTGTATCAAAACCTTCTTCTGTTGTATCAGTTATAGTGTATTCTTCCAACGCCACTTTAATATTAGTATTAAAAATGTCTTTACCATTTGGAAATTTTCTAACAACTATAAACTGAAAAGCAGATCTATTGACTTTTAAATTCTCTAATACACCTAAATAATATTTGGCATTTTGAAAATTGTTTTTATACATTGCAAAAGGATATTTTGTATTAGGTAGTACAACTTCAAATTCCAAACTTGACAATCCTGGGTTTTTCAAAACATTTATTTGTGAATAATTTATCAAATTATATGTCTTATTATTATTACTTATTTTTAGTTCAAGTTTGCTAGGAGGAATGGGAAGAAGTACATTGCCTAAATAAAAATAATATGCCATAAAAATCCCTCCTATTCATGTACTCCATCTGAAATATATTCTAATTCTTCCTCTAACCTTTTTGTTAAAGAATCAACTATCCCATCAATGTCTGTTTCACTATCAATATTATTATTGTTAGTCATATTTATAGTTAATGGAACGGTTGTAAATCTATTTATAGTATCTCTTTCTGCTATATCTATTAAATATTTTAAATCTTCATCTGTTATTTGTTTAGTGTTATTGGCTGTGTCCTTTGTATTTCCAGCAATATCTCCTAGTGTATTTCCAAACTGTGATGGATCTATTGTGAAACTCTTATCGTTTAACACATTTTTTATAGCATTTCCAGCACCATTTATCCAGTCATTTCTATGATCTACTCTGTCTTGTCGAGTATTATTCATATCTATTGCCGTATTTTGTATATTGGTTGCTGATGCATTAAGTTTCGTTCCAAATTCACCTTTTAATTGGTTTATCTTGTCGACAGTTCCATCCATTTGACTAGCCATTTCTTGTAATTTTGCATTTCTATCTATGATATTATTTGTCATTTTACTTGCAAAGTCATCAGCAAAGTGTGCTGCTTCAACGGTATCTATTTGCACTCCTGGTATTTTGTTCAACGCTTGAATTATTCCGGTTTACCAACCAAACAACTCCATTATATAAGCCTTGGAAAATACTTAAAACTCCCAAACAAACAGCCTCGACTCCTGTTTGAAATGCATACCAAGCACCCATTGCTCCAAGTACACAAGTTTGAATTCCTAACCATAATGCCATAGCACCTAAAACTATTGCATAAAATACACCTTGAATTCCAAGTCCAGCAACCATTATTCCTAATTTCAATGCATCCCAAACATAAAGAATTCCATAAGCCACCTTGTCATTAGTAAACCACAAATATGTTAGTGCAACAATTAAGGCCATTATCAAAATCACAATCCAAGTAATTGGACACGCTAACAATGCAGAATTTAATCCCCATTGTGCTGCAGTTGCTGCCATAGTTTGTCCAGAATGTAACATTTCTGCCGCTCCTGCAATTCCATGTGCTATTGACAACATACCTAAAAGTCCACTTGCAATCATTGAAACTATATTAAATCCAACATAGGCTCCTACTAATCCAAGTATAACTGGTGCTACAGGTTCTAATACACTTAACAGCCATGATATACCTTCTATTAAGCTTAAAATTGCCTGTGCTGCTAAACTGGCACCATCTATAAACATATTAAACATTTCTTGCACTTGTTGATTATTTGCTAATGCATTTATTTTATTAAGAACAGGATCTAGTGCTTTTATTGCAATATTCTTCATTTTGGTAAATACTTGATTCCAAGTCATTGGCATCTTATTAAATTTTGCATTTGTTTCATCTGCCGCTTTTAGCATTGCGTTTTTAACAATTTGTGCACTAATCTTTCCATCCGCTGCCATATCACGAATCTTACCAATTGGAACATTTAAATAATCTGCAATATTTTGAACTATTTGCGGAGCATTTGAAAATACCGCATTTAAATCTTGCCCTCTAAGTACACCTGTTGATAATGCTTGTGTTAGGTTATACATTGTAGATTCTATTCCTGTTGCTTCAGTTCCGGATATTGCAAATGTTTTATTTAATTGTTCCGCAAACGCAATTAATTCATCATTTCCTTTAAATGCCTTGCTTGCCTGTAAACCTAGTTTTGTAATAATATCTGTAGTAGTCTGATATGAAGCCCTAGCATTCATTGCAGATACGAAAATTTTATTTTGTAATGCTTCTACACTACCACCATCATCTACAATCAAATTTAATCTTGCTTTATTATTTGTCATTTCATCTGACAAATTAAACAATCCTTTTATTGCAGATATACCACCAACTGCTAATGCAACCTTTTTTATAGTAGAAAGAAGTTTATTTCCATTACTATATGATGTATTTATACTATTACTAAATTTATCTTGATTTTCTTGTGAATTTTTTATACTATTGTTTAGTCTCTCTTGGTTTGCCTGTGTCCTTTTCACACTATTATTAAAGCTTTCTTGACTATTTTGAGAATTTTTAATACTACTAGAAACATTATCATAATCTTTCTTTAAACCTTCTACTAATCTTCTCTGTTCAACCACACTAGAAATTAAATCTTGTGCTTTTGCACTTTGTGTTCCTTCTGCTGCAATAATCTTTTTAGCTTCAGATTCAACTTGTCTCAGAACCTGTAACTCTGCTTGATATGCTAATTCAGTTTTTACTGCCGATGCATTTAACCTTTCAGCATTATTTATTGCTTTTGTTGGAGCGTTTGACATTTCACTATTCAAGTTTTTAAATCCTGCTGTTGTTTTACTTACATTAGAATGTATTTTTGCAAATACAGAGGAAGCCATATCTTGTACCACTATTGAACTTTTTATAGTAGCCATATTTTCCTCCTTTTAGAAAAATAAGATTATTTCTTTTTAATTTTATTGGCTTCTTCTTTTTCATTTTCTGCTCTTATTTGAACAGATGCAATAACAAAAGCCTTTTCTTTAAACGGAAGATTTAGAAATTCATGCGGAAATTTATGAAGTTTTTGAAGGCAAAAATGTGCATATACAGCATCACTTTCGCCTTCCTTAATTAGTTTTTTGCTTCTTCAACCGCATCATCTAAACTATATCCATTTATTTCTTGTATTTCTTGCATTAAATCATCATATTCTCCTGGATTTAGTAAATGCTTTTTCAAAACTTTTATTGAATCCATTTCTTTATAGAAATCTTGTAATTTGACATCATGTAAATCTGGATAAACTATACATTTATCTGCTAATAATTCTAGATATTTTACAGTATCAAATTCTTGTTTCATTCTTTTTCCAACTTGAACTTGTTTATAACATTGTTTTCTTATTGCATCATTTTCATCTGCTGTTATAGTTCTTAATTTCCATTTTTCTGGATTTCCATCTTTATCTTTAATTCTAGTAGAAGCAACATATTCTACTTCTTTTACTTCATCTTTCAACATAAAACTTTCTAAACTCATATCTTATCTTTCCTTTCATTAACTATTTTTTTATTTTATTTTTATTGCATACCTGCTAATTGTGTAAATTTTGTTGGATTTGAAAAATCTTCAAATGTAAAGTCAATTTCTTGTTCTAGGAAATCACCATCTACATCAAATGAAGCTAACACTCCACCATCTACATTACATCCTGAAAATACCATTGTGCAAACTCCTGCTGCTGATGTAGGATCACTATTTGATACTTGTATATCAAAGTATATATCTTCTCCTGTATTTTTGTATCTTTCCATTAGTTCATCAAATATTGATGTATTTTTATATATTGTTATTTTTCCAGTTCCTTTCCAACCTGTTGATTTATTACCAGAACCAGTCTTTCCTAACACATTTATTTCTTTCTTTGTTTTTTCAAATTTTGCTTCAAAGTCCTTACCTTGCATTAGTAAATATCTTCTGCCTTCAATAGTAACATAGCATTCTGCTAATTTTGCACTAACGGCATCTTTTGCATTCATTGTAATATTTGCCATTTAAAATTCCTCCTTATAAAAAAAATTAGAGAACTTAAAAAGCTCTCTTTTATTCTACAACAACGGTCATATATAATTTTTCCATTGCATTTATTACTTGTACACTTGTTTCAATTGTTACTGATTTTTTATCATTTCCAATTGCAACTTTAATATCTTCATCTTCAAAATTTTCAATTGCTTGTAAAGTTTGATAATCTTTGAATAAAGCAACTATATCAGCCCAAAGTGATGTTCTTCCGGCTTCATTGTTCGCTATTTTTCCAAGATATTTAGAATTAAATACACTTGCTACATCAGAAGCAATTTGATCTAGAACTCTTATTGTTTGATTAGATTTAAATTCTTCGCCTTTTTCACTTGTAATATCTACTAAACTATTTATATCTACCAACACTCTAACTTCATCTCCAACTTTATGAAGTATAAATTCTCCATTATCTATTGAATTTTCTAATTGTGCTTGTGTATAATCAGCATTTACTGTATATTCTCCATCATATGTTTTATTTGTATTTGATTTATTTATTTCACAACCAGCAATTACTCCTGTAACCCAATAAACAAGTGCTGAATCATCTTCAACAGTTGTATTCTTAACATTTACAACACCCTCATAATTTGCTGAATTGTTATATACAACTGCTTGAAATTTAATTCCTTGTTCATCTCTCATTCTTTTAGCATATTGAACATATAAATTAGAAGTTGATTCATCTTTAGCAGTACATCCAACGGCATTTATTTCATATGATTCTAACTTATCTAAAAATTTTTGATGTGCTTCTCCACTTACATCACCATTTGTTCCTCCAGCTAATGCTTTTCCTGCTGTTACAGCAAGAGTTTGCATTTTAAATGTAACATAGTCATTATCTACTAGTTCATTTACTGATTTAACTGTTTGGACATCGACTTCTTTTGTTCCTAAATATGTACTTACATCATATTTATTATCTTCATCAATATTTTTTGCTATAACTATTTTTATATCATTTCCTCTAATTCCACTACATTTTGCAGTAGCAAGATCATTTGTAGCCTTATTTCCAGAATTTAATCTATAAAAATATGCCTTTTTGATATTTTTAAATAAATCTCTTATTCCTTTTAATTTTTCATTTGAATAATCATAACCAAATATTTTTAATGAATTTTTTGTAAAATTCTCTGATGTAACTTCAATAATGCTTTCATCTTGTCCCCAGTCCATTTCTATTGCCATTGCAGCAATTCCTCTTTCTCCTATTTTAGAAGATGTGGCTTGTGCTGATGCAAAGTTAATATAAGTACCTGGTAACTTTTTATTTTGACTTATAAAATTTCCTCCTCCTAGCATAACTAGTTCACCTTTCCTTTCATATAATTTTTTATTATTTCATCGATTTCTATTTTAGTATATTTCTTATTTTCTTTTAAAACTGCATTTAATAAATCTCTATTACTAATATAGATTTTTGAATTAACTATTTGACTTTTTGTGTATTTTTCTTCATTTACCAATTTCTTTTTAGTTTCCTTCATTTTCTTTTACCTCCCCATTTAAATTATAATCATCCATTTTTGTTGTTTCATTATTATCTTTTTTTATAAATAGGCTATAATCTATAAGAAAATGTAAAACTCCATCTTCAACTTTTGGATGTAATTTTATAGCCCTTATTAAACTTTTATCTGATAATTCTATATATTCTAATCCATATAAATTATCTATCATATCATTTAATATTTCGGTATTTCCATCTAATGTATATCCTATTATTACTATATTTAATAAATCTTTGTAGAATTTACTTACAAGTCCAATTTCTCGACTTTCCTCTCCATTTAATACTTTAATAAAAAAACAAGGCTTTTCTAATCCCTGTTCCTCATTATCAGTATAAATTGGATAATCTCCTTTATCTTTATATATTGCTTTTACTTTTGCTGCAATACCAAGCACTATTTCATTTACTACATTTTTAACCATTATTAAAACACTCCTCAATATAATTTTTCATTTTTCTTTCTAGTAGAGCTGGAAGTTGTGATTCAAGTTCTTTCTCTGATATAGTTAACATGTATTTTCCCTCAACCCAACTTGCTTTTAATCTCTTTCCTAATGCAGGTACATACCTACCTGGTTCTTGCCTATGTCCATATTCTACATATGAGGCATATTTTACTGGGTTTTCTACTACTACAATATAGTTATTACCAAATTTAAGGATTCGTAATGAATTAGCATATGCAGTTGCATCTGGTACACTTCCACCTTCTGCTTCTGACTCTGTATTTGCTGTCCATCCTCTTCTTAATGTTCCTCCACTTTTTATTGTGTATCTTTTGCCTTCTATTGTTTCAAATGTTCCCTCTCCTACTGGAGTTCTTGGAATTACTTTTGATAATAGCCTAGCAGCAAGTTCTCTTGCCACCTCTTGACAAAATTTTTCTATATCAGTCTTGGCTAACTTTTCAAATTTTCTTTCTAGTTCTTCTAATTCACTAAAATCACATTCTCCCCATTTCGCCATTTATGCCCATCCTTTCCATAATTCTAGCATTATTTCTTGATGAGTGTCATAGATTGCTGGTTCTCCACTATTTTTATATTCTGTGGTTCTACCTTTTCGAGTTACTGCTATTTTGCTTCCTGATTTTATGTTTAATTCTGGTGCAATGAATAGTTTTATTTTTTGTATTTTCTTTGATTCAGTATCAGTTTCTGTATTTACATATATATCTTCAAAAGAAACTCTACAATCTTTATCTATTAATACTTTTTCTTCTATAGTTTTTGTTATATTATTTATTTCTTTTGGTCTTTTTTCGATTACATCACATTTGGCATCATATTGACTTTCAATTGCTTTTCTAGCAGCTATTATATATGGGTTCATATTACCACCTCATCCTTCGATTTTCATATAAAGCCTTTTTATATTTCTCTACTAAAATATCTTCATCAAAGTCAACTGTACCAGTATTATATGTTGTTCCGTTTATTTCAATTTGTGAGGATGTATCAGCAAATGTTGTTGTAGTATCTCCTACTTGAATGCTCTTTATTTTTAAATTAGAATTTTCATCAGAGTTTATATCAATATTTTTTACAAATAACTTATCATATTTATTTAAATACCAATAATCTTTAGTCATTCTAAGCCATGTTGTATATAATTCATTTAATATCTTCTCTTGATGGGTTTTTCCTAAAATAATAATCATAGTATCATAAATAGAACATACTAATTGTGCACTTGCTATTTTCTTTTTTTCTTCATCTTTTATTCCATTAATAGATAATTCTATTTCTAGTCTTTTTATAAATGCTGTCATATCTATATTAGTTTTATTATATATTTCTTCTAACATATTTAATCACCTACTCTCCTTCTGGATTTTGGCTTTCTCCTGTACTTGCTTCTTCTGTTTCTTGAATTTTAGCAATTAGTGTTTCTTTTTTCATATTGTGAGTATTTTTTATTCCTAATTCTTTTGCTCTTTCTTTTAGTGCATCTAATTCTTCATCTTCGCTTTCATTGTTTTCTCCATTGTCTCCTTCTGGATTATTTTCTCCCTCAATGCTACCGACATTTGTGTCGCTACCATCATTATTTAAAATTTCTTGTTCTCCTTCTGGATTTTGGCTTTCTCCTGTACTTGCTTCTTCATTAGATGTTGAAACTTCTGAATCTGTTTTTGGTTCTTCTATTTCTTCAATGATATCAACATATTCTTTGTTTCTCTCGTATTCCTCTAAATCGATAGTTGCCTCTTCATTAATGAAACACCATTTATTTGCAAGTTTTACACCTTCGCCTTTTACTCTAACTTTAATCATTTTTGGTTACCTCCTAATTAATTAAAATTGAGTAAGGAATTACCCTTACCCAATAGTTATTTTTGCTTGGAATATATCTTCAGCACAACTTAATGCAGGTAATGCTGTTGCAACTGCTTTTTCCCATGTAGAAACTGGATCCTTTCCTTCTTCATACATACAAGCAAATATTTTTCCTACTGTTCTTACATCTACAGAAGGATCTCTTTGTAATCTGATTTCTTCTGCAGTTGGTCCATAGACAGTTTCCCCTAATGTTTCACTAGGAAGCATAACAAATTTATCTTCTGGGAAGTATCTATGTTTTGTATATGTTCCATTAGCCTCTAATTTTCTATATTTTTTATCATAAGTATAAATCTTTGGTAATCCTAAAGATTCTAAATAAGTATTTAATTCTCCAACACTTGCTAATCTTGTTGTATCTTTACCAAATAAAGCATTTGTTACATTTTTATTTGATAATATTTTTGCAAGAATAGTATTAGATGTGATTACTCTTCCTGGCATTTGATCTAATCTATTAGCCCATGCAATCATATCATTAATTGGATTAGCTGTAGCTGATGACCAGTCAACATTTGTTACTTTGTTTTCAGTTGGAACACCATAATCTATTGATGCAGATAATCCATTTTCATCTAATGTTATAACACCATTTGCAATAACATCCATTCTCATTTTTTCTACTCTAGCTCTTACTGATTCAACTAGATTATCAAAATCATTATAGACATCTTTCATTAATGATTGTCTTTCAGCATCATTTCTTGGACTCTCTAATGCAATAATTTCTTTTTCTTTTAATTGCATTTTTCTTTTAATTAAAGCTAATTCAATAGCTTTTTTCTCTGCTTCTCTTTGTCCAATTTCTGATTCTGTATCAAATCCATGAACAGAAGCAATTACTGGTGTCTTGCTAGCATTTGTTAGCATTTCAAACTCAAGACTTTGTTTTTTAACTTCTGGGAATAATTCCTCACCCATCATTGCTGGGAATTTTCTTTCTTTTAAATAATTTAAAACTTCTTTTTGATTAAATAATTCTAATACACTTTTTGGCATAATTAATACACTCTCCTTTTTTATTTTTAATTAAAAATAGATAGCACAATTTTTTGCTATCTATCTTTTTTATCTAAATTTAATTCCTGTCATTGTAGCTTTATCAGCTGCACTAACTGTTTTTGGTAATCTTGATTCTAATACATATCCTTCTACCATTACTGCTGCTGGTTGTGGTCCGTGAGTTACATCAACATCTGCAAATATTAATCCTATTGCAGTCTTTGTTGTAGTTGTTGTCGCTTTTTCTCCTTCTCCTGTTGTCTTTGTTTCAGTTTTATAAAAAACTGTTCCTGCTTGAACTATTTTTCTACCTTTCTCATCAGCAGTGATATCTGTATCATCTACTTGATAAGTAAAATTTTGGAACTTAGCTGAAGCTAAGAAATTTTTTTCTTTTACACTTTCTTTTTCTACGTACATAATTTTTACCTCCTAAAATTTAATTAAAAAATTGGCTTTTTGTTTCTTGACTTTCACTCTTATTAGCCTCTTTGGCGAAATTAGCTGCCATACTAATATCGTCTCCTTCATCTCCTTTGTTTCCATCTGGATCAACTGGCTCATAACCAGATGCTTTTTTCTTTTCAAAGAAATGAGGTGCTTCTTTTTTGTAACCTTCAATTAATTCTTTTAATCCTACTAATGACTTTTTATCATCAGAAATTTTGGTTTTGTCTTTATCTTTATTTATTAATGAAATTACTGCTTCTCTTGTAAATTTGTCTTTTAATACTTTTGCATCATCTAGACCCTTATTTAGTAAATCATTATAAATATAATCTTCATTTTCTTTTTTAGCATTATCCTCTATTTCTTTAATTTTTTTGTCGTATTCATCTTTTGAAATACTATTCTTTTGTAAATCAGCAATTGCTTTTTCTTTGTCCTCTTTTTCTTTTGTAATAACTTTTTTGTCATTCTCTAATTGTGATTTTTCAGATTGTAAGGTTGTAATCTGAGTATTTAATGCAGCAACCTCTGCACCATTTTTGGCCATAACAGATTCTACTTGTTCATCTGTTAATCCCATTGCTTTTAGTTCTTCTCTTTTCATGAGTTCTCCTTTCGTTCAGGCTTTCGTGTTTTTATACGGAGCAACGCCTCCGACCTGGTGTTGTTTTCGAACAACTTACAAAATCGTAATATATAAAAATAAGTATGTTAAATAACATACCTACATTTATAACTTCTTATTGGCTGTTTAAGAATCCATTTAATCCACCGCTATTTATAGACACCAAAAAAAGACATATAAAACTATATGCCTTTAAATTTAAATAGCCTTATATTCCATTTTCATGTGTCGTTTTTTGGCTATTTTTCAAGTATTTTTATGATTTTCACTTCGTTTTCAAATAATGAATATACTTTATTGTCTGCATCATTTTTTATACTTATTTCTTCAATTTCTGGATCATTATCTTGTGCTGGTACATAACCAACTATTATTCCTTCATACTTTTTACCACTAAATGATTCTATATTAACTTTTTTATTTAATAATTCCTCTAAATTTTTTCCTTTCATTTTAGTTTCCACCTTTCCTATAAGGAACAATATGCGTTCCAGTTTTACTATAATGTATTTTGAAGCTATTTGTCTTTATCTCATTATTTTTATTTTTTACAACTCCGATTGTTTCTTTTACTGTTATTATTTCTTTTTTGTTCCACTTACCACTGTCGCTAAATTCTAATTGTCCCTTTCCTGCGTATTGATTTATTAGCTCTTGTGCTTTTTCTTTTGAAATAGTTAAATAGCTTTTTCCGTCTATATAATTATTACTTCCAATTATATGTTTATCTTGCTTTCCCTGATTTATGGTCTTATTTACATTATCAATATATTTTTTTGCTCTTTCTTCAGTTGTTATTCCCAACGCATCAGAGTATTGTGCTTTTAAATTCTTCCACTCATCAATGTTATTATACTTCATTTCTTGAAATTTATCAAATGTTTTAGGCATTTCATCACCTAAAATATCCTTGTATCTATTATATTGCTCATAATCCGATGATTTATTTTTATTCATTTTTATATCTGTTTCAAATGCTTTCTTTGTAGCCGGATCTGAATAAACATATTTTTCTAGCCATTCCTTATAAGTAATATTTCTTGGAACATAATAGGTTTTTCCATCAGTATTTCTTGCTGCCCTTTCTCCAAATTCAAATTCATCTTCGAAGTATGGTGCCGTTGTTGTTCTACATCTTACATGAAACGGTGGGGCCGTAATTCCTATTTTCATATCTTTCATTTCATATACTGTGCCATCTATTTCTCTACATATATCTGATGTTCTTGAATCTAATGTTGCTATGTTTATATACTTTTGTACCCCTAACTCATTAAAACATTTTTGCCTTGATGCACTTGAGAAAAAAGCAGATTCTGTCATTACCAGTGTTCCAGCCTTATTCTTACTAACATTAAAATCCTTTGAGATTTTATTTATTACTTTATCTGGTGGATTTCCCAAAATTATTGATTGTGTCAAATCTGTTTGTAATGTTTTAATTAGTGCTTTTTTATTTTTCCAAATTCTATCAGAAAATGTTTGTTCATCTGTAGTCCATGGTTTAGATATTATACTTTGAATTATATCTAAATTTAATGTTGCAAATTTAAATGCTACATTTGAACCCTTTTGTAGTTCATAGGCTGTTTTATAGTAATTATCTCTATATGTTTCTAGTATAAAATCATTTGTACTATTGTTTTCATCATAATACAACTTTTCAACTTGTTGTTGTATTTGTAATTCTAATGCTTCTAATCTAGAAATATGTATTTTTGAACTTGCATTTTCCAATTGTTTTTTCCAAATTAGATCTATTCCATTTTCTTGTCCATACTTTATATATTCATTAATGTCCCATTTTAATTCTTTTAATTCTTGTATATTTAGCCATTTTTTTGCTTCTTTTAAACTTATTTGATTATTAACTGCAAATCTTACTAACCAATTATTTATTTCTTTTTTTACCGAACTTAATGTTCTTTCATATGCTTCTTGTAACTCTGTAATGTATTTTGTCTCATTTAATAATTGTGCTTTTTCAAGTTCTTCAAATCTTTTTGTCCAATATTCTGCATTTCTTCCCATTACCTATCACCAACTTTTGCACCATCTTTATTGCTAGTTGATTTATTGCTATTTAATTCTTTTATCATCTTATCATATTCTGATTCTTGTTTTTTAGCTTCTTCTTTTTCTTCAGTTTCCATTTTTTCTTCTTCATCTTCTACATCGTTAACATATGGATGTCTTGATCTAATTGTATATTTACTTATTATTCCCATACTGTTTACACAATTTTCAATTAATTCTTTTTCATTTACAGTCATAGTTTTATTAAATACAAACTCAACTTCTTTATCAGTGTAATCTTTTCCAGTTGTCATTTCTACCCAGTTATTATAGAAGAACATAAAATATTCTAAACTACTTTTGAATTCTGTTTCTATATTTGAGCAGTCAAGATCCAAATCTGCATATAATTGTTTTAGTGCAACTCCTGACTCTTGTGTTCCAAATTTTTCGCTTTGTGTATCAACTCCAGAACCACCTTCGTAAATATCTTTTCTTAATTGCTCTATAAAACTTTTAAATGCTTCTATATTTAGGTTTATATCTTTTCTATCGTAATCACCATCTTCATCTAGAAATACGGTATTAAATGTTGCAAGATTTTTTTGGAATGTTCCTGCTTCTGCTTGATAATTCTTAACAACATTTACTCCATCTGGTGCATCATAAATAGCATCTCCTGTTCTAGAACATAATTCATCGTAACAATCAATAAGAGATTTTAGTAAATGAATTAATGGCATTTCATCACCATTATATTTAAAATAAATAAATGGTATTTTGGTCCACTTATGAAGTGTATCTCCTATTTTAAAATGTGCTAAAATGCTTATTCCATGTATATCTTTTCCAATTACTAAATCCTTTCTTTTTTCTACTTCTTCAACATCTTCTATTAATGTTCCTCCATCATAGATAAGATATCTAACACCATCTAAATCCCAATATTCTACTTTTGTTTTCTTTTCTCTTTCAGTTTCACTTGTATATACTTCAACATCATAAGTCATAATTATTGCATCTAGTATTTCATGTTCTTCATCCTGCCATAATGGAATTATCCTTGTTGCATATCTTAATCTTGCTTTTAAATCTCCATCTTTATCAACATATATTTGCCACCAGCTTATTCCTCTTTTTACCGCTTCTATTAATGTATATTTTAATCTTTTATGCATTTTATTATTAAATAATGATTTTAAAATTTCTTTGTAATCTTCATCTTCTTTTTCATCTTTTGCTATTACTTGCTTTATGTTTGGTTTTTTCCTTAATAAGTATCCTGCTTTTTGATTTATCATTTTATATAGTATTGGATGTTTCAATATGTAATTTTTAGCATGAGGCGCAATTTCTTCTACACCATCTTTATTTATATAAGTTCTTTGCTTATCTTTAATATCCCCTTCATTTTTGAAATATTTGCTACCTTCTAGCATTTCTTTATACACATCTGATTGTTTAAAATCATTTATTTGTAAATCAATAAATTTTGATAATTCCATACCTTTCTTGGCACCTTCAGTAATTATCATTTTTATTTTATCCATTTCTGTTATCATCTTAAATCTCTCCTTATTATACGAAATATGCTCCCCTCTTCTTGTTAGGGAATAGTGTTTGTAATAAGTATCTTAATGCATCGAGTGCATGGTCATTTTGTTTTATAGGTTTGTCCTCTCCCTTTTCTTGTGCTTTTTCATCCCAAATATATGAATTAAATTCTCTAATAATATTTGGACATTTTTCTTCAACAATATGTATTCTTTCTTCATCTAGCCAATTTAAAACAAGATTTATTCCGTCTATAACACTATTATCAGCTTCTTTTACTGCTATTTTGTTTTGTTTGAATAAATTAATTAATGATGTTGCACTAGGATCTATAATTACTTTCCTAACATCAATATCTTTAATTAATTTCTTATAGTCTTTTAAAAACATATCATCCGTTTTTGTAATTTTTTCTTCTTGGCCACTTTTGTTCTTTTTAGTTCCTTTATTGTAATATTCATCTAATATCCATACATGAGGTTTTCCATTTATATATTTTATTCCACATAATAAAAACACCTGTGGATTTGTAATTCCATAATCAGATGTTACATAGAAATAATCAAATTTTTTAGGAATATCATCTTTCTTTATGCAATGTTTTATTTTATCAAAATTAGGATATATAATACCTTCAGCAAGTACCCATAACCCTAATATAAACCTTTGATAAAATACACCAACAAACATTCTTTTATATCTATCTTTGGTTTCTTCATCAAGACTTGGGTTGTCATCCATTGTAAAATGTAAATGTAATATATTCTTTTCTTTCTTCTTATCAATCCACTCTACTTTGAACCAGTGATTTGGTCCTTCTGGGTTGCAGTTAAACCAGTATTTAGAACCTTTTACAGAACATCTAGCAAGTGCTTGGTTTACAAATGATTGTGGCATCAATGCAACTTCATCTAAAAACACACCTGCAGCAGTAATTCCGTTGAACTAAATCTTGTGATCTTTCATCTTTACCACCAAAGATATAGAAATAGTTTATTATTTCTCCTTTTGATATTTCACACATGTTATCAGCACGTCTATCTTTAATTTTATAGCCTTGTGCTCTTAACATTAATTTCAGCCAAAAAAGAACATTTCTACGAAATGCTCCTACTGTTTTTCCCGCTAATATAAAATTCTGTCCGTTAAATTTTGTCATTGCCCATAAAACAAATGATAATGACATACATAATGTTTTTCCAGCTCTTATACTTCCATCTGCTATAATTCCATTTTTATCTTTTACTGGACTATTATCTGTCCACCAAGTTAATATTTTCTTTTGTTTTAAACTGAATGGTTTAAACTTGAATAATGTACCATTTTTTAACTTTTTTCTTAAAGTAATAGCATTTTGCATTACTTTCTTTCTTAGATTAGAAATTCTTTCATCAAAATCTTTACTATTCTTCTTCAGTGTAATCATTCCATGCACCTTCTGTAGAATCGTTTAGAGCTTTTATGAAACTATCATCTTTCATATCTTCTGTATTCGAACTGTCATCTCGTGCTGCTTCCATTTCTAATCTAATTAAATCTAATTCAAGTTTTCTATCATCAGTTTCTATCTTATGATAACTGTCTATATATCTTCTTTTTGCTTCTTGTACTCTGGTCAGAGCCTCCTCTAATCTTTGTACGATATTTAGGGTACTTTCTGCTTCAGTTGTCGTTAATGTTCCATTATCTCTATATGAGACATTATTTGATGAACTTTTTGACATTCTTACAATACTCATTTCTTTACCATTTTGTAAGTCTTGTATTTTCTTTAGTATTCGTCTTTCTCTAATTGATAATATTTTTATTTCTGATATTATTTGATATTTTTTATCGTCCAGTTCTATTTGTTTCAAAAGTGCTTTTTCTTCATCGGTAAGTAGATCGTCATATATTGTTTCATATTCTCCTGTCTTTAATGCTCTTGTATTTCTTTTTTCTGCTCCTGGACCACCTTTATTTCCTTTTGCATTTTGATTTCCTTTTTTTACTTTACTTAAATTACTTTCCCTTTTCCATTGTTTCTTTTTTACCAAATAAAGAACTTCATTATAAGTGACACCATGTTTTTCAGCAATTTGTTTATATGTCTTACCTGCCATATAGTCTTTCTTAATTCTCGAAATTTTGTTACTATCTTCAATCACATCATATCACCCACCTACCTTCTTTCTAGGATAGCCTCTTTATTTGTTAAACTCTCCCATCGTTTTACAATAACGTCACAATATTTTGGATCTAATTCCATAGTATAGCAATTTCTATTTAATTGTTCTGCAGCAATAATAGTACTACCACTACCCCCAAATAAATCCAATATTTTGTCATTTTCTTTACTCGAATTTTTTAATAATCTAGCCACTAAATCTATTGGTTTCATTGTAGGATGCAATGAGCTTTGTCTTGGTCTATCAAATTCTAATATTGTACTTTGTGTCCTATCATTAATAAAATGATGTGCTGCACCTTCTTTCCATCCATACAATATTGGTTCATGTTGCCATTGATAGTCTTGTCTTCCCATTACAAAGCAATCTTTTTTCCAAATTAAGCATTCTGCTAATTTGTATCCAGCATCTTTAAATGCTTTTCTAAAGTTAAGTCCTTCAGTATCTGCATGAAAAACATATATAGATGCTCCTTCTTTTGTAACACTATACATATTTTCAAATACTTTTTTCAAAAATTCGTAAAACTGATTATCACTCATATTGTCATTTTTTATTTTTAATGCTTCAGATGTTTTTCCAACATAGTCAACATTATATGGTGGATCTGTAAGAAGCATATCTGCATCTTGATTATTCATAAGACGCATAACATCTTCCTTTTGCGCACTATCTCCACACATTAACCTATGTTTTCCTAATATCCAAACATCTCCTGGTTTAGTAATTGGTTCTTCTATTTCTTCATATGCAGAATCAACATCAAAGTCATCCTCTTTACTTCCATTAACATCTTTTAGTATTTCATCAACTTCATCAAAATCAAATCCAGTTAAGTTCGTATCAAAGTCCTCTAATTTTAATTCTTGTAATAATGCTTCTAATTTTTCTTCATCCCAGTCACCTTGTATTTTATTTAATGCAATATTCAATGCTTTTTCATTTGTTTTGTCTAAATCTACAATAATACATTCTACTTCTACAATTCCCATTTCTTTTAAAACTTTTAATCTTTGGTGCCCTCCAATAACAGTCATATCTTTGTTTATTACTAAAGGACTTACAAATCCAAATTTTTCTATACTATTCTTTATTTTTACATATTCAGCATCACTTGGTTTTAAATTCTTTCTTGGATTGTAAGTAGCTGGTATTAATTTATCAATTTTTATTTTTTGTATATTCATCTTCATCACCTCTTTGCATTTTATCTAATAATTGTACTTTTATTTGTTCTGCAATTTTTTTCATCATAATTGGTGGTACACTCATTCCACACACATATTGCACATTCATTCCCATAAAATCATAGTCTTGAGGAAATGTTTGTATTGTTATTATATCTTTATCACTCGCATATCCTGGTACATCATATCTTAATGGTGGACTTCCTCCTGCTGCTATTGTTGCTGGTGTTCTATCATCTTTTAAATATTGAGTATTAAAGCAACTTATTTTTCCTTTTTCTGTTCTTTTTATTGTATCGCTAAGTTTTACATCTCTTGCTATTCGCTTTTTCCATCTTTCATATGTTAATGTATCCTGGTTTAATAGTTTATAATTACTGTCCTTTATTTCTCCATATTTTATGGGACTTTCATTGAATTCCAATTTTATTTTTGAAACATTTATACTTTTATTAATTGCTATAAAAAATAATCTTTCCCTTCTTTGAGGTACTCCCATTCTTGCAGCATTTAATAAAAATAATTGTGTATTATATCCAATTTCATTTAATTTTTTTATTATTAGATTTACATAGCCTCTTGCATTCCCCTGCATCAGTCCTTTAACATTTTCAGCAACAATTATTTTTGGTTTCAGTATGTTTGCCAAGTCTATAAATTCAAAAAACAAGTCATCTAATATTTGACTTGTTTGACCTTCTCTAAATTTTTTATTTTTTCCCCAATTTTTTTCTCTTTCTCCACATAATGAAAATGTACTACATGGAGGGCTGCCATCTAATATATCTAAATTATATAATTCTTTAGGTAATTCTTTTAATTTATTCATTTCTTGAATTCCCATACAATAATTATATTTTGGATGATGATTTTTTACATAAATATCATTTATTTTTTTATCAATTTCACAGTTTCCAATGACATCGTATCCTGCTAGTTTATATCCCATTGTAGATCCACCACCACACGAAAAACATGAAAATACTTTATAATTGTTCTTTTGTACATTTTCTATATCTTCTAAATACCAATTATATTCTTTCATAGTATTACACTTCCTGTCTTCCGTCTACATCAAATACAAAACCACATTTGGGACATTTGCATTGAAATTTATCGTCATTGAATTCATTTAAATCTACTTCTACATTATCATTTATTGTTTCTTCAGTTTCTTTTATAAGTTTATTTATTTCTTTTTCATCGAAGCCTGTAATTGATAAATCAATATTGCTATTTTCTAATTCATTAAATATGTTTTCTAACTTCTGATAATCCCATTCTCCAGATATCTTGTTAAGTGCTATATTAAGTAATTTTTCTTTATTTTTATCAAAATCAACTACTATACATTCTATTTCTTCATAGCTTAAATCCTTTAGCACCTTAATTCTTTGATGTCCACTTATTACTGTCATATCTTTATTAACAATGATTGGAGCAACATATCCAAACTCTAGAATACTATTTTTTATCTTTTGATATTCTTTGTCCTTTTCGTTTAGTTCTTTTCTGGGATTGTATGTTGCTATTTTTAAATCCCCTATTTTGAGTTTTGTCAAGTTCATAATTCTTTCCTTCTTTCTTAAAACATTCTAATTGCTTATAGCAATTTTTACATTCTTTTCTCATACATATATCATATTTCATATGCATACCTTCTTCTTTAGTACAAAAAAGAACCTGTAAAACCGATTTTACAAGTTCATTTTTTCTATATTATTTCAAAAAATAAAAGGGGATTTATTTTTTTAACATATTTTTTGATGTTATTATTATAAATTATTGACATTGACATGTCAAGGACAAGTTTTGGACAAAACTAATACTCTAAAAATCACATTTTTCTTATGCCATCAATTCCAAACATAAGCACTGCTATTTCTTCAATAGCAGAATTTGCATCTCTTCTAATTTGCCTATCACTTATATGATATTTTTCGGACATAACATTTATTTTTGGTTTATATTTTCCTACTACATATAAATCATTTAAAATATGAGCTTTTCGCCACTTTTCATCGTTTTTACTTTGATCTGCTTCAAACAAATAAAAATTTATAATTCTTTTTATGTGTGTCAATATAATTTCTGTTCTCTTTTTTGATGCTAATATAGATTGAACTACGGTCACTTCATCATATGATTGACAGAATAATTTATCTAAAACTTCTTCAACTGTTGCTGTCTCTAATTCTTTTTCAGTAAATGTTGCTTGTTCACAAGCCTTTACGAAACTTCTATAATTTTTCAATAATAATCTTGTGTTTTTTATTCTAGTATCATATGTTATTTTTTCTTTTAGTCGTTCTTCATTTCTTGCTTGTTCAATCCCCTTTTTTATTCCATTTGCAACTCCTTCAGTAACGAGTTGTTCTATTAATCCTAATAATTCACTATCTTTTTCAGAAATTTCTATTTTACTCATACAAAAACCCTCTCTCTTCTTAGGCAAATTGTATGCTATTTATTTTGATAAGTTATAATTCTATGATTTTTAATATGTATTACAATATTTCCTATTTTATCTTTGATACATTTTCAATTCTTTTACTAATGTATCTATTGCAGCAATATATCCGTAACTATCTGTATTATCTTTTCTTACTTGAATATATTGTTTATTTTTCATCTTTTGCTTTAGCTCGTTTGCTTTTTTTATCGCTTCCTTTATCTCCATTTTCAGTCTTATCCTCCTGTTCTTTTGGAATGTCAAGATATAGTTGTTTTTCAACAAAATTCTCCCAGTATGGAGTATCTGTAAATGTAACTTCAAAGAACATTTGATTATTTTGATTTCCTAATATAGATTGATAACCATTTAATACTCTCCATTTTTTCTTTTGTGCATCCCATAAAGGTTTGCCTATTAATAATAATATTTGGACCCATCCTAATTTTTGATTAGTTACTGTTTGATTTTCTTCATTGTCAATTTTTTTAGGAATTTTACTTGATTCTGTCACATTATCTTTTTTCTTTGGCATTTTACTTACCTCCATTTAATTTATTTTTAAAATAAGCCCCATTCTGCAAATTTTTCAAATCCTCCTTTTGCTTGAATGTATTTTCTTGCTTGTTCAACTATTTCTTCATATGGTTTTCCATCTACAAATTCATCTCCAATTGCACAACTTATTTCTACTGATTTTCCTGTTTCTTGTGCTTTCATAAACACATATATATTTATGCTTACATCTGCTTTTGATAAATCTTTTCCATGTAGTCCGTCCTCCTGTAATGCTGTCTCCCATATCACTTCCTAATTTTCTATTTGTAGCTCCAGTATCAACATTTGTTCCACCTGTCCACTCTCCTAATGGATTTATTATTGCAGTTGGATAGATACTTTTTAATTCTTCTGTTCTTGCATTGCTCTGACATATAATCACCTTATTTTTTGGCATATCTAATATATATTTACCATCACTATTATACTTATTATAAATTTGATGTGCTAAATAACTTATTTGCTGTTGTTCTTCTGTTAATGGCATTCCTTTAAATATTCCATTATCACCACATCTTATTTTTCCTTTTTGGTTATTTGCTAAATACTCATCTTGCTTTGCTGATATTATTTCTATTGCAATATTATTTGTTTTAGTAATTCTATATACAATATCAAATATATCTGTTTCATTATACTTAACAGAACTTTCTATTATTATTTTGCAATTTCCATGTCCTATTAGTACTTCAACTGCTATTTTAGGATTTTCTTGTAGTTTATATCCTAAATCTACTATTGCTCCTGCAATTCTATCTGCTATTTTATCTGGATGGTCCGGATTTACTTTTTCTATCATTTTTATTTCCCTCCTAATATTAAATCTAGTTTTTTATCTATATTTTTAAACACTGTCATAAAAGAATCTTGGCTTGAAAAAACATTTACACTCATTTGTACTATTGTATTTTTTAGTCCTTCTAATTGTGCTTTATGTTGCTCTTGTAATGTTTTAATAGCAAATTCATGTTGTTGTTTTAATTCTTTATTTTCTTCTCTTAATTTACAGAAATCATCAAATTTCAATTCCTTTAGTTTAGCAATATTTATTTCTTCAAGTAATCCCGCTTCATCTAAATCATAAATAAATCTGCCCTTTTTCTCTATATAACCTACCCATTCTTGATCTGCACAATCTTGATATAATCTTGTTCTTACTATTCTGTCATCTTTATTGATTTCAATAGTTTCAAAATATGTCCATCCTTTATTTGTATCTTTCATTACTTTTTTTGAGTAATTTCCTTGTGCATCTTTTTTATATCCAAATTGTTCTAGTTCCTTTAAATCCCTTTCAAATTTAATTCTATACATTTTCTTTTACCTCCATTTTTAATATTTTTAATAACTGCATCCAGCATTCCTTATCGCATTCATCTCCATAACTAATAGGATTTTCTATATCTCTTATCATTACTTGCTTATCCTTTTCAGTTAGTAAGTGTAAGTTACTGCCTATAAACTCACAGGTCCATTGCACAATATATGTTTTTCTTCCTAGTGCATATCTTTCTGCTCCAATTAACATTGCACTTATATCTTCAATTTTTCCATTTAATTTTATTTGCATATAATTAAGTTTTTGTGATTTCATTTTTTTTAATTTTTCTAATTCTTTTTTTAGTTTAATGTTTTCTTTAAATGTATCTTCTGCAAGTTTTTCTTTTGTTATAGTTAAATCAGCTGTTGCCTGTTCTTTTCCATCATATACACCTTTTAAATAAACAGTTGTTAAATCTAATTTATTTTCTTTAAAATAATCTAATAATTCTTTTAATGATTTCAAATCCTCTAAATCTAATATTGCACTTACATTTCTATCATTTTTCTTTATTTCATCTTCAGATAAACTAACTATTTCCATAAGATTTTTTATAGATTTTTCTAGCAATTTAATATTCCCCCTTTCCTATCTTTTTCTCTAATATTTCATAACTTTTTTTAAATTTTTCAAATTCTTTACTATTCTCAAATATCTTTCCACTTTTTAGATCATCTAGTAAATGTCGTCCTTCTTTTCCTATTTGCTGCTGATATTTTCCATCACACCAGTAATATTCACTTGTATGTTGATGTCCATCGTATAAAACTTTATTCTTGTTTCCTACATCACATACTAGAGTTTCATTTTGTAGTGTTCTAGCTCTTTTACAATTATCACATTTTTCAATACAATCCATTATTTTTCTCCTTTAAAAATCATTTCAAAATTATAAATTATACAAGCACAATATCCTATTGTATAATAAATCATTTTAGTAGCAGTATTATTATTAAATATGTCTATTAAAATATTTCCTATAAAAAACACAATTATTAGATAACATAATTTTTTGCAAAATTCTTTCATCCTTACCACCTTCCTAAGTATTTATTCTTGTATTGCTCTTGTGTCATTTCAAATTGTCTTGTTATTGCAGATATTTCACATTCAAATACACCCGCTGCTACATTAAATTGCTTTACTATTTGTTTTTTTATTTCATCTAAATCTATTGGTATCTTTGTATCTTTATCAACTTTTATTTCTACAATATTTGTCGGATTTATAATTTCTGCTTGTGCTTTTGGCAATGCTGGAGTTTTCCAATATGCTCCAGCTAGTCCTACAAATACAATATTTCTAGCCTTTGCTTGTTGTAAATTTTCGTCAGATATTTCAAATGTGTTTAGTGTATATATTCTGCAATTAAACATTCCTCTAATTATTTTGTCTATTTCATAATTATTTCGACATGGATTTTCTTGCGTTCCTAATCTTTTCATTATTTCACCACCTTAAAACAATTTGAATTAAACTGCTCTTTTGTTAATATTTCTAATAATTCGCATTCTCCATTTTTTATACTTTCTTTTAATTCTGTATAATTTATTGTTGTTGTGTCTTTTTCTAAACCTATATAGCAAATATCGTTATCTTCTTTTAGTTTTAATATATCTCCAACTTCTATTAAATCTAATATATTTTTACTGTATTTTGTTATATAAGGTTTGTTTATATATATTTCATCAATAATATTCATATTGGGTCTTTTCTTATCAAATACATACCATTTCAATGCTTTATCTATTTTATCTAATTCAATTCTTTTTATTTTTCCAATTATACCTTGGTTTGTTCTTACAAAATATCCAACTTGAATTTTATGTTCATCATAATAACATCCATAGCATCCCATTTTTTCAACTTGGCAAGTATCCCATTCTTTATCTGTACATTTCATTATTCTTCCCCCTTTTGTATTTCTTTTATAACCCACTCTATAACTGCCTGTACCATAATCGGACAATATCCATATTCATTTTTTCTAACTATATCTGCAAATATGTTAGCATCATTTCTTTGAATTCTACATCCCATAAGTAATTTAATAAATCTTTTTCTTGAAATTCTTTCAATACCTAACATTTTTTGCAAATGTATTGATGATTCTCTTGTAATCGTAATTGATACACTTTTTGATTTTTCTTTTTCTATTGCGTACCTTACTGCATCTGCAGCATCATCTTGATTATTTTCCTGCACACTTTCAAAATTTTGTATTTCCGCTATTTTACTAATTTCTCCATCTTTGTCCTGCATAAAAATATCGCCATCTACTATTAACTTTTTTACTTCATCTGTTGACATATTATTCCTCCTTTTCAAATATTTTCTTATATTCTTCTTTGCATTTCTTTCCTTCAATTTCAAATAATACTTTTGCAAAATCGACTTCTCCATTTTCATCGAAGTACTCTTTTATAATCATAAATAATGGAAGTTGATTTTTACCCCTAAAACCGAATATAATTCCTGTTTTCTTTCCTTTTATTTCTAAGGATGGCATTATTCCTCACCATCCTTTGCTACTTGCAATATACACATTATTGCCATACCTATAAAATCTCCTATAAAAAAACCTATTAAAAGTCCTATTATTAAATACTTTATCATTTGTAACACCTACCTTCCATTTAATTCATACATATATACTGTTTCTCTTAATGAGTCCAGTTCGACATACTGTTCATCTATTATTGCCTGTCTCCTATCTATTGTTCTTTCTAATTCACCTATTTTATCTTTTAGCTTGGTATTTTCATTTTTTAGATCATGGTTTATTGCTATACACCCAACAACAAATCCAAAAACAAAACATAAAATAACCATTAAAGTTGCTTTTATTTTTTCAGTTTTCATATATATTTCTTTATCATAAATTTTCATAAGTGTTCCTACCTTTCAATAAATTTTCTTCCATTACACCACATATAATTTTCAGTTGGACAAAATTCATCATATACAAGTGGCATATCTTCTTTTTCATCGCAGTACATATCTCCATGTTCAATATACATACAATTTATACATTGTTCGCAAGTAACATTCTGCTTGATTTTATACCTTTTTCTTTGTACTGGTTTTCCCATCTTTTCTCCTTTCTATCTGCAGCATTATATATTTTTGCAAATCTATATTTCTTTTGGTCCTGCAAATATTTAAATCTTGTAGTTCAATTTCTAATTCTGATATTTTATTTTTTAACTTTCTATTTTCATATAAAGTATCATAGTATAATTGTTCATAATCAATATCACTTTTCATTTTTACCTCTTTTTTGCTTTATTTAAAACCTTTGCTATCAATACACCAGTTTTTGTATGTTCAGGACTTTCACTAAATAATTTTCTTTTATTCATTATTAATTCTTCCGCATCTGATATCAGTATTAGGTTATTTAGTTCAAAGTTCCTGATATTCCCATCAGCAAATATTACTTTATGTCCCTTTGGTATCTCTCCATAAGCCTGCTCATATAAATATCTATGTTTCCTAATCCAATTCTTATTTCCATGTCCATCTTGTATTTTTATTAAAACATATCCATTTTTATCTATTCTTTCACTACCAATGGCTCTTGCATTTGCTGGAATACTTCCCTTTTTAAACATTGTTGCTTTGCACTTTTTATATTGTTCAGGGCTCATAGAGCCCTTCTTTCCTTTATTTGCTGGAATATTTCCTTTTTTAAATTTAGAATCGATGCCAGATTTTATATTATGATTTCTTTTACAAGATTCTATCTGACTTACTTTTAGTTCTAGATCAAACTGTTTATTAACCATTTCTGTTATTTCTGCCGCATATCTTCCTGGTGCAATTTTTTTAATAAATGTTAATTGCTCCTCACTAAACTTATGCATTATTCTCCATCTCCTATTTGCAATATATCCGGCACTTTTTCTTTTCCATATTCATCAAAATGTTTTACTGCCTTAAGTGCTAATTCGCCATTGTTTATTATTGTTTGTGCAATATTGGCCATACTCTTGGCTCTTTCTCTTTCCTCTTGTAGTTTATCTCCTGTTAGACTTTCATCATTCAGTCTTTCAAGTTCTTCAAATAAGTGATTATTTAGATCTGATAATTTATTATGTGTTTTGCTCATTCTTTACTCCTCCTTTATTTGTAGGTTATACTTATCTTCAAATACTTTCTTTTTAGCAATATACTCTTTTGTTTTAAATCCTTTAGTATCAATAATCTCCGATGTTCCATCATTATGAAATACTATAAAATCCGCTTTATATTTTAATCCTGGTGCTAGTATAAACACAGGCTGCAAACAAAAACCTTTTATTTCTCCTGCTTGCAGCCTCAACTTCAAATTGCAATAATAGTCCGCTTCTTTTTTACTGTCAAATGTTTGTCCATCTACGGAAGTCTTTACTGCCCCATATTTACTTTTTCTATTACCTTTTTTTTGGTATTCTCTATATTGTTCAATGCTCCAATGTTCTTGCATTTATGTACTACTCCTCCATAAATTCAATATTTTTGTATGACTCCCTTAATTCCTTTTTTTTCAATAAAGGTATTATCTTTTTTACTTCCGGAAAATTATATTCCATATTATCAGAAACTTCTCGTAACATTTTTATTAACATAGCCATCTCTATTTCTTCGCCAGTTCCATAAATAACAGACTTTGGCCCTTCTTTAAATTTTCTTGGAATTACAATTTCACATACTAAACAATCATTTTCTTCCTTTAATCTATTTAACTTTTGCATTTCTTGTAGTTCTCTATAATTCATACTATTTATTCCTCCCTTTTCTTTTTTGCACATTTCAAATCTTTTAATACTCGTGGTGTATATTGTCTATTTTCTTGATTTCTTTTTAATGTTTCTATATTTTTTATAGCTGCATCTGTTTCTGCACAAATTCCTTTTGCTATAAACTTATTTGCATATGGTTTTATAGTGCTTACTAGATCTATTTTATCTTTTATTATTCTTCTTTCCTGTAGTACCTTTTCCAGTTTTTTATATACTGCCACTATTTCAATAGCATTTAATTTGCTTAATTCTATTTCGTGTAACAGATCATCTCTTTCATATTCTTTATTTCGTAAATCACTATTTAATTTCTTTTCTATTTCTTCTGTATTGTAGAAAAAATATTTTATATTTTCCAACAATTCTAATGATTGCTGCATATCTTCAATTATCATAAATTTCAGTCCTTCCTTTGTATATTTTTCTAGGTTGTGTTTGTTTCTAAATTTTGCATACTGCATCTTATTTATTGTTTTATGTTTACTTATCACATACTTATATGCATCCCAGTTCTATTCTTAAATAATTCACAATATTCAAATAGTCCTGTTTGTTTATTTTTTAATAGACAATGTGGTATTTCTATTTCAAACTTTTTGTTTTTCTCTATTATTGGAATACACCATTCACAATTTTCACAAGTCTTTAACCCTCTAGATATCAATTCATCTTCTCTAATGAATGCCATTTCAGTAATCCTCCATTTCGTATATAGTATCTGTATCATATTGTCCACTTAACTCAGTTTGATCTAATGCTGATAATATGCATTTTTTAAAATATGATTTCGGTATTTTTATTTGTGATCTAGTATTAGCAATAGCAAAATTCTTTAATGCATAACATAGTTTTTTAGAATTTATTTCCTGGACTTTTTCTCTTATATTTGGAGTCATATACATTTCTTTTAGAATTTCAGTCATTTCAATAGCAAGTTCTGGAGAAAAAATATGCATTTCGCAATTTTTTATAAGTCTTTCAAATTCTGTTTTTTCCATCTTATCCATCATATCATCTAAGGTTTTATTTTCTTCTGGTTTATGATTAGAAGGATAGATTGATTTCATTTCTTTTAATTTAATTTTATTTAATTTAATTTGATTTGATTTTATTTGATTTAATTTGCATAAATTTGCATATGATTTTTTCAAATTTGCTTTGCATTTGTATCTTTTTTTGTATGCATTTGCATTACTTTTGCATATGTTTTTTATGCTTTTGCATTTTTTTGCATTTTTTTCTTGTTTTTTGTCTGCTTCTTGTTTTTTATCCTTTTCTTTATTCCATCGTGCATTTGCTGCTTGACTTCTTTTTTCTTTTAATGTTTCATATTTTTCCATTCTTCTTAATAAACTTGCTGACCAAAATGTTTTTTTATCAGCATTAAATAATCCATTTCCACTTTCATCATCTCTATATTCATTTATACAATCATTCAAATACTTTTCAACATCAATAGTTGTTCCAGTTTGCATTTTTATAGCCCTATATGTATTTTTATTAAGAGGTAATTTATATGTAGATTCGTTTCTTAACATTTCTAATATGGCCCAATATAATCCATATCCGTTCTAATCCATAATCGCATCTCATTCCCAATATTTTTGGATCTGATAATGCATTTGCATCATGGCTAAAATAATAAACGTCTTTACTTGCCATCATTACCTCTCCTTTCTTTTAATATCGTATCTACTGTCAGTTGTTGGTTTTTATACACATCATTTAAATATCTTTTTTCACATATGGGGCCAAAACCTTTTTGAATACTCTTCCATGTTTTCAATTCTTTTCCACACATTCTACAATTAAATGATTTGTCTTGTATATCTGGACACTTTTTTAATGCTTTTATTGCTAAACTAATGGCCTTTATATCCTTTAAATAAATTTCATCAGATTCATCATTTTGTATAAAACTAAGCCTGTCCCTTTTTAATTCTTCTAATTGAGTTATCGCTTTTATACTATTCATATAAGACCTCCATCAAAATGGATATAATTTTAATTCTAGATTTAATCCAGGTTTTGCTATTGTAGTATTTATTTTTGTTTCTTCATATACCTTATCTTGCATTATAGTTTGGTTAGAATTTGTATCTGATAAATGGCATAGTACAATATTTTTTGCATAACTTAAGTCATTAGATTTTAAGAATTTTATTACATTTTCTAAACTAAAATGGCTCTCTAATAATCTTGTATATCTAGTTTTATTTATTACTCCATTCTTTGCATTTTCTTTTGCAATTTCTTTGTTATAATTACATTCTAATAGTAAATAATTTAGTTTATTGAATTTATATTTAATATAATATGTATCTGTGGCATACATAAGTTTTTCGCCAGTCGTCTTATATTGAATTAGAAATCCCAATGGTTCTGCAGCATCGTGTTGTGTATCAAATGGAAGTATTATAAAATTTCCTATTTCAAATTGTTGTAATGCTTTTATAATTTTAAATCTATGGCCAAATAAATTTTGTTTTTTTAATGTTCCTGCAGATGCATATACATTTATTCCATATAAAGCAAAATTCGAGGCATATTTTAAATGGTCCATATGTTCATGAGTTATCAATACTGCTTCAATACCATTAAAATCAAAATTCAATTCTTTTTGCACAATTTTAAAATTAACACCTGCATCCAATATTAATTTTTCATTGTTATTTGCTTCTATTAGATAGCAGTTACCACTCGAACTGCTACCTAATACTTTTAATTTCACTAAAATGCTGGCCCTTCATTTTGGATTGGAGTCATTTCAATATTGTTATCTGCAGATGCATTTTCTTCAATATTTTTTATTTCTCCAGTTTCAATATCAATTAATTCTTTGTTTGCTTTTTCTTCTATTTCTTCAGCAACTTGTCCCTCTATCACATTTTCATAAGTATTATCATTATTTTCTATAACATATGCATAGCTTTCATTTACTTTTTTAGGATCTATTGCAACAGCATTATATGTTGCTCTCGCAATAGTTTTTCTGGCCATTTCTTCATACCAACCTTCAATCTTTTCTTTTCCTACTTTTTTGCCATTTTCCCATTTATCTTTTTCTCCACCCCAAAATTCAGCTGCTGCATAGGCTGGTTTTCTCTTATCAATATCTTTTTTAGATAGTGTTATTATTTTATTTCTTGATTCATCAACATATTGTATATATCCAAATCCTCCTATTATTTCACCTCTATCAAATGGATTTTTAATTATAAAATTATATCTAGTGATATTATCTTTATTTACTATTTCAAATACATCATTAGAGTATATTAATTCAACGATTATGTTTCTAATTGGGTATAATGATAGTTGTGTTGCTATATATTCTAGACCTTTATATCCTTTCAAAAATCCTATATCATACTTTTGAGTTTTATTATTTTTATATGGTATTGCATTTAAATGGTTAGGTATTTGCATATCTAATCCCAATTTTGCATGGTGTACAACAGCTATTGCTAAATCGTTCATATTTACATTTTGCCAAGTAATTGGTAAATTGTTTTTGTCTTCTTCTTTGGTTGATTTCCAACTATTTTTATTTAATCTTGCTTCTTCAGCTTTTTTCAAAGCATTGTCAATTCCTATAAAGTATCCTCTTATAAGTTGTTTTTGATATTCATTTAAATTTAATGTTCCAATATTCCCTTGAAATTCTTTCATTACCATTCCTGTAAATCTCTCGCTTGCTGTCAATTCTTGCTTTTGTAATTCTGTTTGTTCTTTTTTTACTAATTCACTACTCATATTATTCAACCCCCAATTCCTTCATCATTTTTATAAATTTTTCTGCTTTTTCTCCTTCAATTTTTCCCACAGCAACTTTCATTCCTTTTTCATTATTATCATTTTCTTCAATTTCTGTTTCTTGCTCCGCTTCTTGCAATGATTGCCCTGCAACTAATCCACTTATAAAAGCTAATCCTATTTTTTCTAGTTCATTTAAGTTTTCTAACATTTATTTTTCCTCCTTAATTATAAATTTCATTCCTGTTTTTTCTTCATTTTCTACTATTACTGTACAGAAAGCAGGTATGCATAATAAATCAACTCCACTTGCAGCTACAAATGATCTAGCAATTGCAATGGCTTTCATTGATTGGTTCACAGCTCCTGCTCCTATTGCTTGTAATTCTACTCTTTTATTTTCTTGTAATCCTCCTGCTATTGCTCCTGCAACACTATTTGGATTTGATTTACTTGATATTTTTAAAATCATTTTATTTTCCATTTAAAATTCCTCCCTATTCTATAATTCCTATATATTTATTATTAAAATTATTTTTGAAAAAATATTGTTCATTATAATTTGACTTATCAACAAATGCTTTAATTTCAAAAATATTTTCAAATTCTATCTCTTCAAAGTTTATATTTATTTCCTTAAATTCATTTCCTTCTGCTTTATACTCTTCAACCTCTTCTTCATCAAACGAATGAAAAACATTAAAATTGATTTTCTTTGTTTCAATATCTATTGTTACTCTTCCTTCTTCCCAAAATCTTGTATCTTCAATTTCCTTTTCTGTGATAGCAATAATTCCTTCGTTTCTATTTTTACATTCTTTTAATTTTATAAATTCATCATATCCAATTTTTTCTTTTGCAATAGCCATTTCTTCTTCATTCATCCCTGCACCAGTTTCTTCTAATAACTTTATTGCAAATAGTAAGTCCTCATTATGTGATGTTTCTAGATTTCTTTTTATATAATCATATTCCATAATAATCTTAGTAGTAATATTAAGTGCACAATCTGAATAAGCAGACCAATGATAGTAACTATTGGCTAAAACATTTCCATTTTTCGTTATTTCTATGTTTAATCTTTGTCCCATTTTACTTGCTCACCTCGATTCTTAATTTAGAATCAGTGGTTACTATTAAACTAATTATTTGTGTGTCTATTTTATATATTTCATTTATTGATTCTCTATTATCTATAAATATTGGCGCTGATGTATTGTAGAATTTTATCAGAGTATTTATAATATCTAACCCTGCAAGTATCTTATGTGCATTATTTACATCAGCATATGGAACACCATTCACTAATGTATCGCAGCATTCTACAAGTCCACCATTAATTTGTGTATCAAACAATCTAAACCTTACTATCTCAAATTTACTATTTATAGCATTTTCCAATAATTCTACTTTTGTTTTTGTAAATTCTTCTAATGCATATTGTTCGCCCTCTAGTTCCTGGATTTTTTTAGAAATATTTTCTTCTTCATTTTGTAATTCTGTAATACGTTCTTTTGTTTTTTCTTGTATTTCTCTTTCATTTAAAATTTTATTTAGTTTGTTAATTTCTTCAGATATCTCTAATTTTCTATTTTGCAAATATGATATATCTCCATTTGTTAAATTCTTTACTTTTTCCTCTAATTTTTCAATCTCACTTATTTTGTTGTTATATTCTGGTAATGAAGTTATATCAAATGAAGTATCATTTTCCTTTGCCTTTTCTAATTCTGCTATTCTGTTAGTTATTTCATCTAAATTATTATTTAGTTCTGGAAGTTCTTGTTGTATTTGTTCTCTTGCTTTTGTATTTTCGTCTAGCCTTAAATTAATCGCCTGTCCTTCTTTATTTATTGCATCTTGTTCACTCTTCTTATGTACATTTAAGTTATTTTCAAATTGCTTTTTCATTTCCTCAATTTTGTCGGTTTCATATTCTCTTTTACAAGTTGGACATATAAATGAATTAGGATCAAACTCTAATTTCATATTGCTAACATCATCCCACTTTTTATATAATTCTGCTTTTCTTTTTTGGTCTTGCTGTATTTTTAATAATCTATCACTATCCTCATCTTGTCTATATCTTATTTTACTTTCAATTACCCTTTTTTCATTTTGTAAATTAATTAAGTCTGAAGAGTATTTTTGAGAATATTCTGTTTCTTTTTTTAATTTAAAATCTGATAGTTCTTTCTTTGCTGCAGCTAATTGGTCAGCAATTCTCATATTTTCTTTTGCTTTAGCTTGCACATCTGTCATTTCTAATTCAATTGCCTGTAATTGTTGATTATATTCTGCTTTTTCTTTTTCTATTTTTTCATAATCAATTTCGTGTTCTGTTATTAATGTATTTGTAAGCTCATCAATTCTTACTGGAATTGTTTCTTTTTGTTTATTTAAGTCTTTTATTTTTGCTTGTACTACTTTTTTATAATCATCAATGGATCTACCATCTAAATTATTTTTTAATATTTTAAATTCTTCTTTTGAATCTAATATTTCATCATCAGAAATATTTGCACCAGAAATATTTATTAGTAATTCTCTTCTTTCTGTCCATTTTAATTGATTATTAAAATATGATGGGTCCGTAATCAATTTAAATAGGCTTTCTGGTATTAAACTATTTATCTTTTCTTCATAATCTTTCTTCTTTACTGGTACTTCATCAATCCAATAATTAGTCTCGTGTCCAGAAAATTCTTGCTCTGTTTGTCCTCTTTTTTTAACCCATTTTTCTTGCAATACTTTTTTAAATGTTGTATCAATACCATCTATTATTAATGTTGCTTCAACTTCATGTTCTAAAAAGTGTATTGGATTATTATTACTATCTAATGTTTTTATATTGAAGTCTTTTCTATCATTGCTATCTTTATCAAAAAATAACCATTTAAATGCATCAAATACTGTTGTTTTTCCTGTTGCATTTGCTCCATATATATTAGTATTTTTGCAATCAAAATTAATTTCTAATTCTTTTACTCCTTTAAAATTTCTTAGTTTTAAATTAAGTATTTTTATTTCCATTATTAATCTTTCTCCCTTCTATTTTTTGCATCTTGAAATCTTCTTGGAACTACTATTGTTATGTTACATTCATCACAGCATCTTCCATTATTTACTGGTTGTGCATTATTGCCATATCCTTCGTAATTTTTTCCACAAATACTACATATAGGCATATTTTTTCTCCTTTCTGCTCTTGTTTTTTAGACTTTCATATGTTAGAATAAAAATAGAGCATTTATATAAGTGTTTTATAGAACTATTTATTACTTTGGTCGGTATTTGGTAGTTCTATTATTTTTGTCTTTTGTTTTTTGTAACAAACTTCTAGTTCATCAATAAGAAGTTCATATCTTGTGTCTGTACATAGCTCTGATATTTTTCTCTTTTTTACACTTGGATCTGAATAGTTATTTGATTCATTGATATTTCTAATTTGTAATAAAACATCAGATACACTAAATTTAATGTCTTTAATTTCTTTTTCCTTTAATTCAATAGTTTCTTCTAATTGTTTAATCTTTAATGCTTCTTGACTGTGTTTTCCCATCATACTTATCTCACCCCTTTCAAATTTCTTAATTTATATTTCATTGTGGCCAATGTTATAATGTGCCAAATATAGCATTTATCTAACTTATCCATACTAACCTCCAAATCCTTTAACAAAATTTATAATTCCTCGTTTTAATTTGCGATTTTCTTTGTTCACTGTTTCTAATTCTGTTAATATGTTTGATTTTTCTTCTGTTTCCTCATTTAATTTTTTTTCTAAATATGCAATATGTGCTTTCATTTCTTGTCTTGCCTTTTCATAGTTTTCTGCTGCTGCTCTCAAAGTTGTATATTCATCAATTGTTATTATCATTTCATCTTCATTGACTCTAGCATTAAATACTTCTTTTTCATTATCACATCTTTCTTTTTCCATTTTTCCTGTTTCCTTTCTTTTCTTCACTTTCTTCCAAGATTGACTCTAAAACTAATATTATAATTAATCCTAAGACTGGTACCAAATACTCTCCACCAAATGCTTGATGTCCTCGTATTTTGGTTGCATATTTTATAGATAATATGGTTAAAATAATTGTTGCTATAATAATCAATATTTCTAATATTCTTACAATAAATTTCTTTTTATTAATTATTCTCATTTTTTATCACCTCCAATTTATTAACAAATCCTCCAATATTAAGTAATTTCATATTTTTTATAGCTGCATCTAATTCTTTCTCATTATGAATTCCATCTTTTGCAAGTTCTTTCCATATTCTTTTCTCTCTTTCATCTGGCAATCAAAACCTCCTCCTTCTTTGTGTGGTGTCCGCAATTTTTTATTATTTTCATAATTCCTCCTGTTCTATTCCACTTTGAGTGGAATTTAAGGGTAAATTAATAAATTCCATAGGTACATTATAAAGATTGCATAATTCTTTAAAATTATGTACATCTATAGATGTTTTTCCTTTCTCCCATGAAATGATTGTACTCTTACTTTTGTGTAGTTTATCAGCCACTTCATCAAGCGTATATCCTGCATTAATTCTTGCTGCAGTTAGTGTTATTCTAAACATTTTTCATTTCTCCTTTCCTAAGTTTAAAGTTATTCTATTACACTTTAAGTGGAAAGTCAATACTTTAAGTAAAATTTTTTTTACTTTTTTATTGTTTTTTTTTACTTTAGGTGTTATAATAAGGTCATATCAAACAAAAGGAGGTTTTAAGATGTTGTCAAAAGATGATAATTACAGAAAAATTTTTTCTAATAACCTTAATTATTATATGAAGATAAATAATAAGATTCAAGATGATTTGGTAAAAGATTTGGGATTAAAGACATCGACTATTTCTAGTTGGTGCAATGGTCAAAAATTACCTCGAATGGATAAAATTGCACTATTAGCAGATTACTTTGGAATACATTTCTCTAAATTAATTGAAGAACGAACAGACAATAATTATTTTGAATTTGTTTCTGAAGATGACGCTATGTTTCCTTTATTAGACGTTGGAGATATTGCATTAGTTTATAAACAAACTAATATTGAAGATGGTTCAACCTTATTAATCAATATGAATAATCATAATACTATTAGAAAATTTATATTAAGTGATGATAAAACTTATTACAAACTAGTAGCAATGAATGGGTGTTATAAGGATATGGATATAAAAATTACAGAATTAAATAAAATTAAGATACTTGGAAAAGTTATCAAATCTGAAAATAAAAGTGCTTTTAAGTATAGGTAATAAAGGAGGAATGTACAATTGAATTTAGTTTCTATGTTTTTTATTATTTTTATTATTTTTTGTTTATTTATGATATATTATACTTCGTCTCAAAAAACAAAATTTAGAAAAGAACTACAAAAAAAACAGCAAGAAAAAAATTCCACTTTATTTATTACATTATCACATATCTATGGTTTACCAGTTGCTCAAAATATGTTGACTCAAATATTTTCTAATCCAAATGAATATGAATTCATCACAGGTAATACTAGCTTTAAACTAAATAAATCAAAAGTAACCGATGTTTCTATAACTAACAATGTAGAAATTCAAAAAAATAATGTTTCAAGTATAGGCGGAGCTATTAGCGGTGCTATTCTGTTTGGAGCTGTTGGGGCAGTCATAGGTGGAAGATCTAAAGAAAAGACTTCAAATATAATTCATTCTTATTTAGTTTTTACTTTTTTAGATAATAATGAAATAAAATACATTGCATTTAATTGTACTAATGCAATTCAAGCAAAAAAATTTGTGGAAGAATTCAAAATAACTAAAACTAAAGAAATTAATAATATTAACTTATAAAAAAAGGATAATGCGTATTGTTTTGCGGACACCACACATTATCCAGAGCGTAAACACTATTGAAAGTGATTACTTAATTATTATATATTAAAGTACCTTCATTTTCAATAGTAAATTAAAAATTTATTAAAGAAAATGGAGGTTTTTTTACTATGGAAAAAAAGCAAAAATCAGCTTTATATGTTAGGGTGTCTACTACCCACCAAATTGATAAGGATTCTTTGCCTTTGCAAAGAAGTGATTTAATAAATTATACCAAATATGTATTAGGAATAAATGATTTTGAAATTTTTGAAGATGCAGGTTATTCTGGTGGTACAACTGATAGACCAGCATATCAAGATATGATGAATAGAATTAAAATGGGAGAATTCACTCATTTAATAGTATGGAAAATAGATCGTATAAGCAGAAACTTAAGAGATTTCTCTGATATGTATGATGAATTGAAAAAATATAATGTAACATTTATTTCTCGCAACGAACAATTTGATACTTCTACAGCTATGGGAGAAGCAATGCTAAAAATAATTTTAGTGTTTGCAGAACTTGAAAGGAAACTAACAGGAGAACGTGTTTTTTCAGTTATGATTTCACGTGCTCAAAAAGGACTATGGAATGGTGCAACAGTTCCCTTAGGATACGAATGGGATCCCGAAACTAAATTTCCTAGGCCCTGTGATAAAGAGGCAAAAATAGTTCAATATATATTCGATCAATATGAAGAAATAAAATCTACTACAAAAGTTGCTAAAAAATTAAATATCGAAAATATACCTACAAAAAGAAATGGAACCTGGACACCTCGTACAGTTGGTAGCATACTTACAAATCCTTTTTATATTGGAACATATAGATATAACACAAAAACTAAAAAAACTCGTAGATGGAAAGATAAGTCAGAATGGGTTGTATTAGAAAATAATCATCAAGCTATCGTCAATACAGAACAATTTGAAAGAGTTTCTCAAATAATTCAAAATAATTATAAGGGTGATAAAAATTACCAAAGATCAAGTACAAATGTACATATATTATCTGGTTTAGCAAGTTGCCATAAATGTGGAAAAAAAATGCACTCTGGTTTGGATCGTGCTAGAAAAGATGGCTTTACTCCATCTCGTTATACTTGCTATGCGTTTAATGTGAATTATACTTGTGCAAATTATTCTAGTGATCTGGCCATACTTCCAGGTCTAATAAATTATATTGCTAATTATATGACATTACAAGAAAGAATTACTGCTAGGCATTCTTTACGTGATATGGAAAGTATTTTGTTACGTGGAAAATATTTTGAAGATATAGATCATATTGAAAAACAAGATTTAAAGAACACCTATGATTTATTAATAAATAATAAAATGGTTACCTATAATTCATTTGAAGAAAAAAATAAAGAAGCTATTATAAGTCAAAATGTGATTTACGAAGCCGAAAAAGAAAAATATGAAAAAGCATTAAAAAGATTAGATGACCTTTATTTATATGATGTTAATTCTATGAGTCAGAAAGATTTTGTAATAAAACGTAAGGAAATCTCTGATAAAATTGAAACTATAAATAAAAAAATACAAGAAGTAAAATTTAATGATACACCATTTATCAATAATAAAGACTTCAATTTATTATCAAAAGCTAGTTTTTATTTACTAACTAAAAATTTATCAAGTGTAAAAAATATTGATGTAATTTCGCTATTGAATAATCTTGATAGACAAACCATAAAAGATTTTATAAATACAATTATTACAGATGTTTCTGTCGAAAAGGGAAAAATATATAATATTACTTTCAAAAATGGAATAGTCCATCACTTTATATACAAAAATGAACACAAAATATAAAAAATACCCAAGTGACTTTTTCTTACAGCCACTTGGGTTTCATTATATCATATTTGATTATACACACGGACAACCGCAAGGTAATTATTGACACCACTTTCTTCTTTTCTTTTTCCATATTCAGTTTATCCTCTCCTATTTGTTCTATCATTTCTTCTTATGCCAAAATCCATCATCTATTCTGATTTTGGTATCCCACGATCGCTTGCAATCATCTCTGTACTTTTAATAAAATCCTGCATCGTTTTTATTGAAATTGGATTTGTTATTTTTCTTGGTCCACCTTGGTATCTTTGCAATATTGAGCCATTAAATTCTTCAACCTTTTTTCTGTCGCTTATAACTGTTTTATCAATTAATGTTAATCCCGTTTCTTGTGCATATTGTAAGCTTCTCACTACTAAACCCTCTAAATCGCAATAATCTTTTCTTCTATAGCCTTTAGAATGCAAATATTCTATGTATTCATCTCCTGAGGATAACAGCATAGCAATTGCATGCTTATATAATTTGTGTCCTGCATAATTAAAAGGACTTAATATGTCAAAATCATCAATTTCAAAGCGTTCTATTCCTTGTTTATCTCCTATGCTAACTCTACAATAATTTCTCCAATTGTATTGAATCGCACCTGTTATAACCCTGTTTACATCGCTTTTTCTTAGTGTTTCTCTCAACTCTGCTATTGTTGTTCCAGTTCCCACATTGTCATCAATCAGCAAAATGGTTTTTTTATCTTGCAATATTCTTTCACTTGATATCAAATCTCTAATAGGTACATATTCTTTTTCTAATCCTATAGTAGAATCAATGTATTTGCTTTTTAAAGTATTGGTAAAATCATACCCATACATTACATTAAACATAGGTCCTATATAAGTAGCTCCATATCCTGGCGTTAGTATTTCAATTTCATCTGGTGACTTATTCAATTTTAATGTTTTGGCAAATAGATACAACATTGCTTTGTTATCCATTTCAATTGCCCTTTGTTCCGAGTTTTCATCTCCATATGGAAGTACTTTGTCAGGATTAATTTCTATTTTGCCCTCACCTTGAAGTATAGTCATTATGTTTTTTACATCTTCCAACAGGCATTTTCTTGCTCTTTCCATTTTTTCTCTATATACCGGGGCTTTTTTATTTAATATATATCTTTCAAACATCTTAAAATACACTCTTCCCGAGCAATTAGCCATATTTTCAAGAATCACAAAATTTCTCCTGCTTATTTCCTGTGTAAGCTTCATCTTAAGTTCTTCTCTACACGAAGCTAGCTCTGACATACTTTTGACATTATAATACTCCTTTGATCTAGATAGAAAAGTACCTTTTGTCCCTTTTTTCATTATAGGAGTAACATATTTTTCAATTCCCTGAATATCGTCAAGCTCTATTATTCCTAATACATCAAAATCTCTCAAATCCAGTTCTTCTTTCATATCTTATTGTTCTCCTTTTAAAAAATCTTTTAAGCAATTTAGTTCTTTTTCAAATTCATATCTAGTAAATACCGTTTCGCTTTTTTCTTTTTCTCCTATTGTGTGCAATATTTGTCTATTAGTTTCTTTCAAAATATTTCTATATAAAGGATTTTGTATTGCAGATATATATAATTCATCTACAATGTCATCATATTTTTGGCTATATCTATCAATTGGTTCTTCTTGCCAGTAGATTATTCCAGCTTTTTTCCAATCATATTCACTGCAAGCTTTTATATTATTAGATGGTAATGCGCTATAATTAAATACTAAGTCTTGCATTTCCTTGTTCTTAAACTTTATGCCTTGAAAAAAAGATTCTATACTTTTTAGTTTTTTTTCTCTAAATTCAAATTCATATGGAAAAAGATTTGATAATACCTTTGCATATGAACCCTTGTGTTTATAGCCTACATTTATCCATTTATCACAATCTCCAATAGTTCTTCCTTCTTCGTCTTTTAGTGGTTTTCCTAAACAATATTCTTCACCTTCTATTTCTTCGATTTCTGGCATTTGATATTGGTAATTTCTTTTAAACAGTTTAAATTTTTCTAATTCTTTATTCATAATTTTTTCTCCTTCTATTGTGGGCGATTAAAATCGCCCCTACATTTTTCATAGGTTACTTTACACTATCTATTTATATTTATTATTAAATCACATTTTTAGCCTATTTTCAACATCTTTATTTTAAGTCTGATTATAAAATGTTTTTAGAATCATATTGTTTACAAGTTTTGAAACATAAATTTTTCATTTAAAGACACAACTTTTCTATTTTCTATTTATTTTTTTTTTATTCTATAGTATAATTATATTGTTGATTGGAGGTACGTTTATGTGGTATGTTTGGTTAATTATATCAGGTCTATTTCTTGTTCTTGAAATGATAACAGTAGGTTTTTTAGTATTTTGGTTAGCTATAGGTGCATTATTTGCTATGCTTGTAAGCTTTTTTACAAGTAATTTAATCATTCAAACAACTGTATTTGTTATTTCTTCAATAGGTTTAATCTTTTTAACAAAACCTCTAGTAAAGAAATTAAATAAAACTGATGATACTATTGCAACAAATGCCTACTCTGTTATTGGTAAAAAGGCTATTGTTACTCAAGATATTGATCCAACATTAGGATATGGTCAAATTAAAGTTAATGGAGAAACTTGGTCAGCCAAAACAATTTCTGACAATATTATTCCAAAAGATTCAGAAGTTATTATTAAAAATATAGAAGGTGTTAAGGCCGTTGTAGAGTTATTAAACGAAAAAGTAAATGTATAACAATTTGGTATTAATTTTTTAATATATATTATAATTATAGGAGGAAAAATTTATGGTATTTCTTATTATATTACTAATTATTGTAATAATTATTGCACTAAAGACTATAAAAATAGTTAGACAATCAGAAGTATACATTATTGAAAGACTTGGTAAATTTCATAAAATTGCTGATGCTGGTCTTACAATAATTGTTCCATTTTTTGATCATGTACGTAGCGTTGTTAGTTTAAAACAACAAACTATGGATATACCACCTCAAGGTGTTATTACAAAAGACAATGTTACAATTACAATTGATACTGTTGTGTTCTACAAAATAACAGACCCAGCTAAAGCAGTATACGAGATTCAAAACCTAAAGAAAGGTATTGAGTATTTAGCTATTACAACCATCCGTGATATTGTTGGTAAAATGGATTTGGATCAAACATTTAGTTCACGTGATGCTATTAATGATAAGCTAAGGGTTTTATTAGATGAAGCAACCGACCAATGGGGTTGCAAAATAGATAGAGTTGAAATTAAAGATATTACACCACCACCTGACATTAGGGATGCAATGGAAAAGCAAATGAATGCTGAAAGAAATAAAAGAGCTTTAATTCTTCAAGCAGAAGGTGAAAGACAATCTGCAATTACACTTGCTGAAGGTAAAAAAGAAGCTGCTATACTAGAAGCTGAAGCTGAAAAAGAAGCAAAAATAAGAAGAGCAGCCGGTGAGGCTGAAGCAATTAAACAAGTAGCTGTAGCTAAAGCAGAAGAAATACAAATGGTATATGAAGCAATGATGAAAGCAAATCCAGATGAGAAATTAGTTCAACTAAAATCTCTAGAAACATTAAAAGAAGTAGCTAACGGAGAAGCTAACAAAGTATTTATACCTTTTGAGGCAACAAGCACATTAAGCAGTTTAGGAGCAATAAAAGAAGTATTAAAAGAAGAAAAGAAAAAATAGAGCAAAAATAGTCAGAAAATTCTGACTATTTTTTTAGTTTACTGTATCATCTTTTATATAATATTTAGTTCCTAACATTTTGTCTGGTAAATATTGTTGCTCTACTTGGTGCATTGGGTAGTCATGCGGATACTTATATCCTACTCCGTATCCCTCATTTTTCATTCCCTCTGCAGGAGCATTCCTAATATGCATTGGTATTGCTCCTGTATCCTTTGTAGTTACATCTGCCAATGCCTTATCTATTCCTAAATATGCAGCATTCGACTTTGGAGATGTTGCAACATATACTGCTGCTTCCGCTAAAATAATTCTAGCCTCTGGCATTCCAATCATTGTAATAGATTGCATAGCAGATGTTGCAACCACTAATGCGTTCGGATTTGCCATTCCCACATCTTCTGCTGCAGCTATTACTATTCTTCTTGCTATAAAAACCGGATCCTCTCCAGCATTAATTGCTCTTGCTAAATAAAATAACGTAGCATCTGGGTCCGACCCCCTCATTGATTTTATAAATGCACTAATATTATCATAGTGACTATCTCCATTTTTATCAAATATAGCTTTTCTTGTTTGAACACATTCTTTTGCTATTTCGTTTGTGATGTTAATAACCCCATATTCGTCCATTTTTGTGCTTAATACTGCAACTTCTAATCCATTTAGTGCCGTTCTTACATCTCCATTAGACGTTTCTGCTATCTTCATTAATGTTTCATCTTCTATATTAATTTTATAACTTCCAAGTCCCTCTTCTGAAATTAGTGATTTTTTTAGGACATCATACACATTTTGTACTGTTAATGGATTTAACTTAAATATCATTGACCTAGAGATTAAAGCTTTGTTAACCTCAAAATATGGATTCTCTGTAGTAGCTCCTATTAAAATTACTGTACCATTCTCTACATATGGAAGTAATGCATCTTGTTGTAATTTATTGAATCTGTGAATTTCATCTATAAATAATATACATCTACCAGTTGGATTTAAAAATGTGTTTTTAGCTTCCTCTATAGCGTTTTTTATATCCCCTATTCCTGCTGTAACAGCATTTATCTTTGTAAACTTGTATTTAGTTGTATTACTAATAACTCTAGCAAGAGATGTTTTGCCACATCCAGGTGGCCCCCATAATATAATGCTGGACAATCTATCTGCTTTAATAGTTCTATACAATATTTTATCCTTGCCTAAAATATGTTCCTGTCCTACATAATCTTCCAATGTTTTTGGGCTCATTCTAAATGCTAAAGGTTTGTTTAAATCCATTATATTATTCCTCTTTTCTAAATTATCTTGCTAAATTTAATAATCCTTTTCTAATTATATCTTCTACACTTAGGTTTGCATCCACCTTTTCTAATGCTTTTTCTATTTCTTTTCCCGTATAGCCTAATACCTTTAATGCTGCTGTAGCTTCTGCTATTTTTTCATCATCCATTATTGCTGTATTAATAGTATCACTTATGTCTGTATTTTCATTTGCAACAATTTCATTTTCCTTTTTAAGTTTGTCTTTAAGCTCTAATATAACTCTTTGCGCAGTTTTAGGGCCTATTCCTGGTAATTTTTTTAATAGATTAATGTCATTATTTATAATGGCAAGTGCAAAACTTGATACTGAAACATTTGACAAAATAACAAGTGCAGACTTTGCTCCTATTCCACTTACAGACAATAGCAACTCAAACATTCTCAATTCTTCGTTTGTATTAAATCCATATATGCTAATGTCATCTTCTCTAACCCTTACATATGTATGTATTTTAATAATCTCTCCTATGGCTCCCAATTTATTTATAGCTGTTTCTGACATAAATATTTTATAACCTATTCCATTAACATCTATTACTATATATCCATTTGTTTTTACTTCTAAACTTCCCTTTATATATGCAAACATCTTATTTCTCCTTCATCATCTCCAAAATTGCTTCTTTTTCTAAATTTGATATATAATTATATTCCTTTTTACATATTCCATTTCCAAACTGACATATTGATTTATATGTACAATATTCACATGGTGTTTTCTTATTTTTAGTGTTGTAATATGGTTTTATATTTATATTTCCACTTAATATCTCTTCTGAAATTTGTTTTATTATCTTATTTGTGTATTTTTGCAAATATTCAAATTGTTGTTTACTAATATTACTTGCTTTTTTACTTAATGTCTCATCTTTATTTATCGTTGCTGGAATTATGTTAGAAGAACCAGTATCCAAGTTTTTATCCATTTTTCTTATAATGTCTACATCTGCTAAAATAAGTCCTCTCATCTTAAATTGTTTTCTTAGTTCTTCTTCTATTTGTTCATCTGACATATTTTGACTTGCCTTTACCATTGGCTCTATCAAATTGTAATAAAAAGCCCCTGCTGGCTCTGCACTCTCTTGTTTACACATTTCATTCATATATGTTAATAATTGCAATTTAATTCCTGCTTTTACTTCATTTAAATCTATATCTTTTATAGAAGATTTATAATCTATAATTCTTATATATTGTTCCTTCTCGTTGTTCATTATATCTACTCTGTCAATTTTCCCAACTATTTCTATTAACTTGCCATTATCTAATTTTACTTGTATTGGTTCATACTCTTTTCCCATGCCAAACTCTACTTCATGACCTAATACATTAAAATCACTATATCTAATACTATCTACAATATATTTCATTGATTTTGCAATTACTCTTCTTAATCTATTTACTAAAACTTTATTTTTTGGAACATTTGTAAATATATAATTTTTTTTCAATTCCAATTTCTGATCAATTATTCTATTTACTATTTTTTCAATTTGCTCATCTGTAATATTCTTTATGTCTTTTGCTTCTTCCATTCCAAAAAAATCATCTATTACATCATGCATAAAATTGCCTGTATCTATTGTTTGAATTTTAAAAATATCTCTTTCTGATAATTTTAATCCATATTTTATATAATAAGAAAATGGACATGCACTATATTGTTCCAATCTTGACACACTGGTTTTTATTGTATTTCCATATAATTTATCTATATTCTCTTTTTTTATTTTTTCTGGTGCACCGCTATATTCCAGTAAATTAACAGCTTCTAACAACTTGTCTTTCCATTCTTTTTTATTATTATAGTAATTGTATACGTCAAACCATATATCAGAAACTTTTTCTTCATCTTTTAGTTTTCTTAAATTTACTAATAACTCATCAAATGTAATGTTTTCCAACAGTATATCTTCTTCATTTGTAATTATATCACTGTGTTCTTTCACATTTGTGAATATTTTTTTAACTTTGTTTATAAGAACAGAAGGTCTTACAGCCTTTCCCTCTGCATCTGATGAGGGATAAGACAAATACAATTTTTCTTCTGCGGTTGTAAGTGCTTTATATATATTAAAATTATCATCATACAATTTTTCTGTTGTGCCTTTTGCTAATTCAATTCCATCTTTTTTTAACTTTTCTCTATCTGAATCATCAAAAAAACCTTCATTTTTGTTTATAGTTGGAAATACTCCATCATTTACACCTATTATAAATACTGCTTTTACCTTATGGCTTCTACTTCTATCTATATCGCCTATTATTACCTCATCTTGAGAAGTAGGTATTTTTCCCAAATCACTATTTCTTAAACCTATTTTTAAAATTTCCGCATATTTTTCAAAAGTAACTTTACTTTCTCCCAATACAAGTACAATTTCATCAAATACTTGTGTTAATATTTTAAAACTACTTTCATATTCTTTTGCAATCTCCAATTCCTCTATTTCTAACAGTTTTTCTATTTTCTCCTCTAATTTTTTAGGTATATTATTTTGTATTAAATACTCATACAATTTTTTTGTAATAGATTTTACATCCTTAATACCTAATAAATCGTTTTTGAACCTCATAAGTGGTTCTACAATTATGCTTTTTGCATATTTAATTTTTTGTATTTCTTCTTCTGATTCATCATAAAAGTTCCATTCTCCTTTATACCACTTGCTGCCCTTAATTCCCCATTTCAAGCAATAGTTTTCTAAATAATAAGCTGTATCCATATCTATGTCAACTAAGCCTGTTTTTATATAGCTAAATACAGATTCATAAGACCAATTTTGTATAAATATATCAATTACTGATAAAACAAATTTTACTAAAACATTTTGAGTAAGGTCTTTTTTTTCATCTATAAAGACAGGAATATCATATTTCTTAAATATCGCTTTGCATAAATTTGAATATGTATCTATATTTTTTGTAATAACAGCTATCTCTTTATACCTGTAGTCCTCATTTTTTACTAATTTTACAATTTGTTTAGCTAAATGTTCTACTTCCGAATATGGATTATTTGCTAAAAACAAGCTTATATTTTCCACTTTTGGTTCATATTTGTGATATGGTATTGAATAAACATTTTTCTCTAAATGCCTTAATTCTGCATTTTTAAATCGCTTAGTCTCTCCCATATTTATTTGTTTTCCTATTTTTATGCCATTCTCCTGACAAACATCTAATAATTTAAACCATGTTTGCTTATTTGCATAAAATATGTCTGTTTCTTTGTTTGCACTTTCATTTAGTGAATCTGTGCATATTGTTACTATTATATTTTTTGCCTTATTTAATAAAATTTTAATAATATTGTATTCCTGTTTTGTAAAACCTGCAAATTCATCTAAAATTATAGTTGTTCCATCAAACAAATTAGATTTTACTAATTTTTCAGCTAATATTGTTAATATATCGTTTTCATCTATATAGTTATTTTTTAAGCTTTGTTCATAAATACTATAAATCGCCTGCATATCTTGCATTTTAAGTTTTAAATACATGTCTTTCGTATTTTCTGTTATATTTTGTAGGTTTTCTACACTTATTCCATGTTTTTTAAATTCTGTTATTTGTGTTGAAATCAATTCAACATTTTCATTTGATTTGCCTATAAAATTGAATTTATTTTTTTGCTCTAATAAGATTTCATATATTAGCATTGCTTTTCCAGAGGCTAACAAATTTGTTTTTGTTATTCCTCCAACCTCGTTTAATACTCTGTAAGCCATTCTGTTAAATGTTAGTACTTCTGCATTAACCACTGCACCAGTTTTAACAACTTCTAGCAACTTTTTTTCTGCTGTAAAAGAAAACTGCTCTGGTGTAATTACATATATTTTTTCTTTATTTAAATTAGATTTAATGTAGTCAAATAAATATGTACTTTTCCCACTTCCTGCTTTTCCATACACCACATTTAATGCCATAGTTTGTCTCCTTTATGCTTCCCTTTTCCAATAGAACAAGTATTGTTGTGCTATTCCTGCTAAATTTCCATATTTTGCTTTTGCAATTTGTTCTATTTCCTTTTTATTTACTTTTTCTTCATTTCCATTTTTTATATATAATTCATTTATAACACGCCTTACCCACACATCTATTGGAAAAGCTTCTAATCTTTTTAATGTTGAAAATAATAAGATACAATCTGCAACTTTTGGTCCTACTCCTGGAAGAGTTAAAAGTACCTCTCTTACGCAATTAGTATCATTATTTTCATGTAGTTTTTGCAAATCTACATCTTTATTTACAATTTTTCTTGTTGTTTCATATACTCTTGTATCTCTAAATCCTAAACCAAGTTTTCTTAAATCAACCACTTCTGCCTTTGAAAGCTCATCTGGAGTAGGAAATGTATAATATTCCTTTCCTTCAAATATTATTTTTTCTCCATATGTTTTACAGATTTTTTCTATTATTCCTTTTATTCTAGGTATATTATTGTTTGCTGATATAATAAAAGAAATAATTGTTTCCCATAAGTCTTGGTTTAGCAGTCTTATTCCTTGTCCATACTGAATGCTTGTTTTCATATTATCATCTATTGCAGACAATTTTAGTTTTATTTGTTTATAATCTCTATCCAAATCAAAATATTGGTTACATACCTCTTCTATATTGCCATCTGTAATTCCTTTAAATATTATTTTACTGCCTTCTTTTTTTACATTTATTACATTTTTTCCAAATACACCTGTATAACTCTCATCCTGTTGCTTATTCCATCTAAAACATTGTCCACAATCAAATATATGTTTTGGTTCAAATGATTCCACATCACTTATTATATATGTCTGTTTCTGCACTTTTGGCACTCCTCTATTTCTTAATAATTTAATTATATCTGTCCCAGAACACAATGTCAATGGAAATTAATTAATGTTCAACCCCACGCATTAATTTCTATGCCATAGTTTTTTTATAAATTTTATCATTCTACTCCATATATTTTCTTTATATTCTACTACTTTTGTATTTATTTCTTCATTTATACTGTTTGCTTTTTCTGCCTTATTTTTCTTTTTAAACAAATTATCATAGCTGTACTTTATCTGGGTTTTTCTTTCCTTTTTACGCATTTCTTTTCTATCTCTTTCGTCTATTTCTTCTCTTTCTTCTTTTGTACATATATAATCTCTATATATTAATGATAATATTACTCTTGTATCTTTTAACAGTTTCTGTTCGTTTATACTTTTGCTATAATCTATTTGAGGCACATATTTCTCATCTTTATTTTTTTCTAACATCGCAATAAATTTTTTTGGAATCTTATTATATAAATCTTTTTCTATGTGATTTACTATGTCGTATACCTCGCTAAAGGCTTGATTTATATTGTTCCTGTTGTCATCTGTGTCTCTTTCTCTTTCATTTTTTTTTGAACTATTTATTAATTCTAATACTTTTAATGCATTTTCTTTGTAATTATCCATAAATTCTTTACTATCTTTCAACTTCTCCATCCCCTTTTACTTTTTCTATAGCAGTACGTATTTTCGCCATGCAGTCCCTCCTGTCTTCTCCACTTACTTCATTGCTATTTTCTGCCAATTCTCTTTTACTTACTGCTTGCTCGTTAATTTCATATCTACTAATATTAGTTTCCCAACAGAAATTACGAGCTGTCACTCGATTATTTCTTATTTTATAATAGATAGCCCTTGCCAATTCAGGAGATGGAAATTCCCTATATTCTGCTTGCATTTGTTTTACCTTGTTTCTCTCGCTTTCTAAGCATTCATCTCTATCTATGACAACAATGGGCAATCCGCCCCAATCTTTTGATGCTTTTTCAGCATTTTCTAAATTACCGATTATTCCGTTTTGTTTAAATACTACTATATAACTTGGTTGTTTTTTTTCTACACCTTGTATTCTCCTAAAACACATCTCGTTATATCTGTAAGTATGGTTAATTTGTTCATCTGGAACAAGATACTCTTCTCCATGCCTGCATGTTGATACCATTGAACCTTTTGATGAATAGATATCACTAGGACCTGATAATACTAGGCTATCTTCTCTCATGCAATCAAATCCATAACATATATCATGAATTGGTGCAGTACCCATCATATCCTGTCTTATATAACTTGTACATAAATGTTGTGTACTAATTCGGGGTCTATTCCAGTCATTTTTATAATTGCTTTGTCTTTTTTCTCGCGAAAATGCTCCTATCGATGTAATTATCATTTTAAAGTCTGTTCCAGCTGAATACATATTTTCCCCTATTGGCACTGCATTTTCTATTTTAAATAATCCTTCATTATATAATTTTGCATATTCTTTTTTTAAGGCTCTCTCTATGCCAACTTTATCAATAAATACTGTCTCTTCACATTCGTTATATATTTGCTCCAATATTTCACCAGATTGACAATTCACTAACATTTGTATGCTTTTTATAAAGTTTTTAGCTTCACTTTCTGGCAAAGAATCTATGCCTTGTCCATATCTTCTCAATAGGATTTCAGCGTATCCATCATCAGTACCAAATAGTTTTTCTAATACTGCAAGTTTTTTATCCCCTATTTCAGAAGATTGTATCAATTTGTCACATCTCTGTTGCTTTATCAATTCAAAATTTTCTAAATCTTTTTCACATTTTATCTCAAAAGCATTTTTTGCTTGTAATACCTTAATAAGTTTATTTATATCAGCATTATCAAGGTTGTCAATGTTTTCAATTAGTTCATCATATTGTCCACAAGATATATTGTTCAATATTTCATTTGTAATTACAGTCCACTCTTCTGTATCATTGTTATGCATATATGTGTCTATACACTTAGCCAATACTTTTAATTTCTTTTCATTAAGTTTCAGTACTAATTCTTGCACTTCTGGGTAACAACTTATTTGATTTATTTTATCTTGTCCTAATAATTTTAAGTATTTATTATCCAGTAATCTAAAATCAAGTTTTTGATAAACTTCATCATTTATTTCATGCATCTGCTCTAATATTTCAGCTTTACTTGAAATATCTTTTTCTTCAAATCCATAGCCCTTAAAAAAAATTTCTAAATTTTCCTTTATGAACTCTGTTTCATTTTCTTGTTTTAATAGGCTTATTGTAGATTCATTCAACTTCCATTTTTCCTTATTTTTTATATATTCTATTAAGAATTCTGGTTCTTTCTTATTTACTATTTTTATTAATTCTATTACTCCATAGTCATCAATGCCAAGCTTTTGCATTTTTTCTTCGCTTTCTAACAGTTCTTTTATGTATCCTGGTTCTTTTTCTTCTACTGTTTTTATTAGCTCTACTGCTATATTGCCATAAATACCAAGTGCTTCCATTTTTTCTGGGTCTCCTAGGCACTCTTTTATGTATTCTGGATCTCCTACTGTTTTTATTAGCTCTACTGCTTTATCACCATTAATACCAAATGCTTGCATTTTTTCTACGTTTTCTAGGCATTCTTTTATATATTCTGGATCTCCTACTGTTTTTATTAGCTCTACTGCTATATAATCATTAATACCAAATGCTTGCATTTTTTCTACGTTTTCTAAGCATTCTTTTATATATTCTGGATCTCCTACTGTTTTTATTAGCTCTACTACTCTATTGACATAAATTTCAAGTGCTTTCATCTTTTCTACGTTTTCTAGGCATTCTTTTATGTATCCTGGTTCTTTTTCTTCTACTGTTTTTATTAGCTCTACTGCAGCATCATCATAAATTTTAAGTGCTTTCATTTTTTCTACATTTTCTAAGCATTCTTTTATATATTCTGGATCTCCTACTGTTTTTATTAGCTTTACTGCTATATAATCATTAATACCAAATGCTTGCATTTTTTCTACGTTTTCTAGGCACTCTTTTATGTATTCTGGATCTCCTACTGCTTTTATTAGCTCTACTGCTTTATCACCATTAATACCAAATGCTTGCATTTTTTCTACGTTTTCTAGGCATTCTTTTATATATTCTGGATCTCCTACTGTTTTTATTAGCTCTACTACTCTATTGACATAAATTTTAAGAGCTTTCATTTTTTCTACGTTTTCTAACAATTCTTTTATATATCCTGGTTCTTTTTCTTCTACTGTTTTTATTAGCTCTACTGCAGCAGCATCATAAATTTCAAGAGCTTTCATTTTTTCTACGTTTTCTAACAATTCTTTTATATATCCTGGTTCTTTTTCTTCTACTGTTTTTATTAGCTCTACTGCAGCAGCAGCATAAATTTCAAGAGCTTTCATTTTTTCTAAATTTTCTAACAATTCTTTTATGTATCCTGGTTCTTTTTCTTCTACTGTTTTTATTAGCTCTGCTTCGTCCAAAAAAATATTTTGTCTTCTTAATTCTTGTCTGCATGCTACGTTTTCTATCCATGTTTCTTTTATGTATTCTGGATCTCCTGTCGCTTTTATTAAATCTACTACTCTTTCACCATTTCTAATTACTTGCACTTTTTTTACATTTTCTAGGAATTCTTTTATGTATCCTGGTTCTTTTTCTTCTACTGTTTTTATTAAGTCATATGCTCTATCATCCTTAATATCAAGTGCTTGCATTTTCTCTACATTTCCTAGGCATTCTTTTATGTATTCTGAATCTCCTACTGCTTTTATTAGCTCTACTGCTCTATCGCCCCAAATACCAAGTGTTTGCATTTTTTCTACGTTTTCTAGGCATTCTTTTATATATTCTGGATCTCCTACTGTTTTTATTAAGTCTACTACTCTATCGCCATTAATACCAAGCGCTTGCATTTTTTCTATGTTTTCTAAGCATTCTTTTATGTATTCTGGATCTCCTACTGTTTTTATTAAGTCAATTGCTCTATCGCCATAAATATGAAGTGCTTCCCTTTTTTCTGGGTCTCCTAGGTATTCTTTCATGTATTCTGGATCTCCCACTGCTTTTATTAGCTCTACTGCTCTATTGAAGTCAATACCAAGTGCATTCATTTTTTCTACGTTTCCTAAGCATTCCTTTATGTATTCTGGATCTCCCACTGCTTTTATTAGCTCTACTGCTCTATCGTCATAAATCCCAAGCGCTCGCATTTTTTCTACATTTTCTAAGCATTCCTTTATGTATTCTGGATCTCCCACTGCTTTTATTAGCTCTACTGCTCTATCGCCATAAATCCCAAGCGCTCGCATTTTTTCTACATTTTCTAACAATTCTTTTATGTATCCTGGTTCTTTTTCTTCTACTGTTTTTATTAATTCTACTGCTCTATCGCCATTAATACAACACTCTTCTAATATTTCTTCATTATATTCTATGAATTCTTTTACATATTCAGGGTCCTTCATTGCTACTATCTTTAGTAAATCTGACATATTCCCTGGATTTTCAATCTCACTATTTATTTTTTGGTCTTCTTTCCAATTTTCTATCCATTCTTTTATAAATCCGCACATCTCCTATTCTTTCCAATAAGTTTCCGGCGTCTCTAACATCCAATCCATCATAATCTTTATAATTTTGTGCGTATTTTTTTAATAGTGTCATGTCTTTAACATTATCAATTAATTCAGTTATCACATATGGTTCAAGCCCATATTCTTCTGAGTTTTCTATTAATTTATCTAATATTGAGTCATCTGAAATGGAAACATAAAAATAACTTTCGCCTAATATGTCTCGTACGCATTCATTCTCCTTATTTTCTTTCGCCTTTGATAAAAAGTAATCTATCAATCCACTCTTCTCTATATCTTGCATAAAGTTGCCCACTTTTTCTTCCAATTCTTCATTATAAAAGTCTTCCATTGAAAAAAAATCTTGGAATTCTTGAATCATCTTATCTTCATCTACATTGCCAAGGTTAAGTATTTCAAATAATCTATCAATTCTTTCCTTATTCATTTTTCCACATCCTAGTTTATATTTTAACTTTTGTTTTATATTGTGCTTTTAATATGTTTTTTTAACTATATAATACCATAAAAAATACATAATATTAATATCGTAATTTATTTGTCATAAAAACTTAATATTTTTGTAATGCTTTTTATTAATTTTTACGCTAATATATTTATGTCAAAACTTTCTCAGAATCACATTGTACTTTATTATCATTTTCTATTATTATAATTTTACTTAACATCTTTTTCTCTTCTTCTGTTCTTTGTTCTTCTGATTTCAACATTATTAATGTAGATATAAAATTTCCATAAAAATAAGCCTTAGACTTATTTCTAAAGCTAAAGCTTTATACTATTACATTTTATTCATTATCATCTTGCTCTTCTTCTATTTCTTCAATATCTTTAATATGCAATTCAATATCTCCTGCTTTTGGTAATTGTGATTGTAAATATTCTGGAATATCTTGTAGCAATTTATATTCACTAACTCCTACAGGCTTATTTATGTCTTTTAAAGCACTTTGAACATCTGGCAATGTATTTTCAAAATTCGTTACTTTTTCTGCAATGGCTTGTCTTTCGTATAATTTATATTTTATTTGGTCTGCTAAAACATCATGTGACCAACCTTTTTTTATTGTTTTCTTCATATACCATTTTCTGATTTCTTGTCTAATGTCAATGGAAATTAATTAATGTTCAAACCCCAGCATTAATTTCTATGCCATAGTTTTTTTATAAATTTTATCATTCTACTCCATATATTTTCTTTATATTCTACTACTTTTGTATTTATCTCTTCATTTATACTGTTCGCTTTTATTTTTTTAAATACATCTGTGCCATATATTTCTCTTTTTTTATTTTCTGCTTCTTCTATATCTTTTTTAAATTTTGCCCTTATTATTCTTTTTTCATCTTCTGTTGCCCAATAGTTCAAATAAACATATGCCAATATTGCTTTTGTCTCGTACAATATTTCTTGTTCTTTCACAAAGTCAATGTTTAGATTTATTGAAAAGTCATAATTTTTATTCATATTTTTTTTAACAATCTGCATAAATTCTGTTGGTATTTTATCAAAATCTTCTTTTGGTACTGCTTTTAAAATTTCATATACTTCTTTATATGCATTAGGATAATTTTCAACTTTTATCACTTAGCCTATTCCTCCTATTTCTCCAAATAGTTTTTCAATAATTCTTTAGCAAATTTATTTACAATTATATAATTATCCTTCATGTTGCTCTTATCTATACTGGATGTATAAATATTTGAGTCTATCCTTTCTAAAAGAATTATTTTATTTATTATTAGTAAAGATAAAACATATGTTGTTTCGTCTTTTATTACGAATTTATTCTCTAAATCTTTACTATTTACATTTTCTACTATTTCAAAGCTATTATTTATACAATTTGCTATTGCTTTCATTTCTCTTTTTTCTAATTTTTCTTTTTCATCTAATTCATAATATTTTTCATCTATTAATGTTTTTACAACCTCTTCTACAGAATCGCATTGTACTTTATTATCGTCTTCTATTATTATTACTTTATTTAACATTTGCATGTTCACCTCTCTCTTTTAAAATTCCATCTAATTCACTAGCAACTTGTTTACAATCAACTCCATTTACTCCGTTCTTCTCCTGTAAATACTTTTTGTCCAATTTTTTTTGTACTAATTCTCTCTTTAAGCCTCTTATATATTTCAGGTGAATGTTTTAATAATTTACTATTTACATTATATCTTTCTAAATATGTTTTTACTTGTTCTGGCAATACACATAATTTTATTAATGCTTCTGCATCCTTTTTTTCATCTGTTTCTGTTTGCAATATTTCATAATTATATAACATTTGTTTTTCTTCTTCTGTCCTTTGCTCTTCTGTTTTTTTCATTATTTTAGATAATTCATGTGAAGTTCTAATTAATCCACCAAAAAGATTTATATTTTCAACCCATGTAGTTGGATTAATTGTTCCATTTGGTAATCTAAATTCAATTGTATTTTTTCCTGATGAGCCAACATTTCTATAATTAATTCCTGAATATTTACTGCCTTGTATCTCTTTCAGTAATTTTATATATTTTTCTAAATCATCTTCACTATCTAACTTTATTGTCTCCGAAAATGTTTCGTCTTTTTTGGATATTGGGCTTGCATATTCTATTACACCTTGTCTTGGAATTTCTCCTTTAGCATTACTTATAGCATAAAATATTCCTTCAGCATTGTTCCATATTGTTCTTAGGTTTCTCCAGTCTTGTATATCTGTCAAATAATCTGCTCCAATATGTATATGACCTCCACATCTTTTACTCGTTGTTTGTCTCAATCGGCGTAATTCTTGACAAATTTTAAATATCTCCATGCTTGCTGTGCTTTCTGTTAATATTGTTGATACAACTTCTGTTCCATTCTGTAAACTTCCATCATCTTTCGCCACCCAATCTAATTCTGCTTCATCAATAGTTTCTCTTATATTCTCCCAGTTACAAGGTCCTTCTGATTCTATTTCTACTCCTATTGTCATTTCTTTTGGCAAGGTTGTTGGTTGTATTTTTAAATAACGGTCTAATTCTTCAACAATTTTTGCATCACAGTTTTTTCTTAAATTTTCTATAAGTTCCATGTCCTTAGTAAATAGTGCTAATTGTATTATATAATGAATATTTTTTCCATTAATATTCTTATTTTGTATCTGTTCTTTCACAAAACCTTTTATATATTCCAGATCATTTAATGTTCTTATTAAGTCTGCTACATTATCATCATTAAGCTTATATTTTTTATAATTTTTTATGCATTCTTTTGTGAACTCGGGGTCATTTACTGAT
>OGXX01000122.1_pt1 | contig 77184 bp, 73 predicted proteins | sample 1576301 | NCBI WGS metagenome assembly OGXX01 (sample SAMEA3541469, study PRJEB24748) | human gut metagenome | biome: human gut; feature: human-associated habitat; material: faeces | place: China | collected 2012
GTTAGCATTTATTACTCTCGAATCAAAGTGTTCGAGTTTCCTATCAATCTGGAGCGGATGATGGGAATCGAACCCACGTGGTCAGCTTGGAAGGCTGAAGTTCTACCATTAAACTACATCCGCAAAAATCGGTAGACAATTAAAATTATATCAAATATACAATAATTGTCAACCATTTTTTTATACTTTTTATATTTTTTCTTCACTTTTTTATAAATCCCATCAAAATCACACGAAAGTCTTATTCAACTAAAGGCAATTCAACCCTAAACAAAGTCTCCTTTTCACTGCTTATTGCTTTTATTTGACCTCCATGAAGTTGAACGATATCCTTAGCAATAGCAAGACCCAAACCACTTCCACCAGTCTTACTAATCCTAGAAGAATCTAATCTATAAAATTTTTCAAATATTTGGTCAAGTTTTTCCTTAGGAATTTGTCTCCCCTCATTAATTATATCCACAATAATATTATACTCATTTTTCCTAACATTAATCCTAATATTACTATTTTCCGCACTATAATTAATAGCATTTTTAATAAGATTATTAAAAACTCTTCCTAACTTATCCGGATCAGCCACAAGCATTATTTGTTGTTCATTATTTAACTCAATTTTTTTGTTCAATTCACTCAACGTTGGATAAAAATCATCAATTATTTGGTCAAGCATCAAATTCAAATTAAGTTTTTCTTTCTCCAAAATAATTTTTTCTGAGTTAAACCGTGCTACATCAAACAACTCATTAATCAATTCCTCCAATCGATAAGACTTATCTAAAGCAATTTTAATATATTTTTCTTGCTGTTTCTTCGGCATATCATCCATTTCGTTCAATATTGATAAATACCCAATCATTGAAGTCAAAGGTGTTTTAATATCGTGAGCTAAATATACAATTAATTCATCTTTTTTTTGTTCATTTTCCCTAGCCAATTTTTCATTGGTAAGCGACTCTCTTTTTAAATAATTCAATTTTTTCTCCAAATCACTAAGTTCATCTGGTAAAGTAATATAATCCGTATCTTTAGTAAACCAATTATTAGAAGATTCAACAATAGCATTAATATAAGAAAAAATCTTCTTAATCATTCTATATAAGCTTAATATAACATACACTAACCAAACAATAAACATTAATAATATAATCAACTCTCCACGAAAAATATAGTTAGCAAATCTTGAAAGTAAATAATAAAGTGATGGTGCAATATCATAAAGCCAATGAAAATTAAATTGTGAAGTAATATATATCAACGTCAAAGTACCAAGTAATATCACAACACCTGCCACGATCGATTTAATTATAAAATTAATAAAAGTTTTTCTAAATAAATTATTTTTCAATTTTATACCCCACTCCATATATTGTCTTAATGTACTTTGGATTTCTACCACTATCATTCATTTTCTCTCTTAAATGCCTAATATGAACCATAATTGTATTATTATCCCTTTCATAATACTTTTCTTTCCATACATTCATAAATAATTCATCGCTTTTAACAACATTCCCTCTATTCTCACAAAGCAACCACAAGATAGAAAATTCAGTTTTGGTTAATTCTACCAATCTCTCATTAAAGTAAAATTCATGAGTATCATTATTAATTAATATACCACGAAAATCAATAACATTCTCTTCTTTTTTATTGTTATTATATTTTTGATACCTTCGCAACTGAGCCTTTACCCTAGCTACCAATTCCAAAGGTTGAAATGGCTTAGTAACATAATCATCTGCACCAATAGTAAGACCTGTAATCTTATCCATATCTTCCACTTTAGCCGTTGCAAATATTATAGGAAACGTATACTTTTCTCTAATTCTATGACATAACTCAAAACCATCTATCTCAGGCATCATAACATCTAAAATAGCTAAATCAATATCCATCTTATTCAAATCTCTCAAAACATCATTGCTAGAATAATATTTATAAACATTAAAATCTTCATTACCTAAATATATCGAAACCAAATCCGCGATTTCCTTTTCATCATCAACAATAAGAATATTAGCCACAGCATCACCTTCCAAACCAAAATAAAAAATAATCAAATATATCTATATTATAACATACTCTTATCAATTAAACCTTAATTTTTTCTTAAAAAACAAACCATACCCTTACTACTCATATTATTTACTGACTATCCCTAATAATATTTCCACAGTTTGATGTTGAAAAGCCTTAATAATTTTATTTAACACCGTAGCCTCACATCTACTAAAATAACTTTGTACATCTTTATTTAAATTCAACCTATTAATAGAATTATTATAAGAAACAATCAACATATCATAAAATGTCTCCTTATCGCTATTATATCCTTTATATAACTTACCAACATAAATGTCATCTTCATTTAATTGAAATATATTTTTACCCAAAAATTCTAAAATAACTATATATATTAAAACTATATCACAAATATTAATTAGCATTTCCTCATAATTCAAATAAACACACCTCAACAAAGAAAATATTTTTTTATTAGCGAACTTTTGACAAAATACATTTTCATAATTTATCCATCTCAAATATTCAATAACAAATAAAACACCACATGAATCAGGTCTCCCCATTAAAGGGTTATAATCAATTGTAACAACCAGATTCATAGCATCATAACTAATATTGTAATTACTAAAAAAACTCTTAATTTCCTCTTTCAAAGTGCTATTATAAAAATAATTATCGGTTTTAATAATATTATTAACAAATACAGCACAATAAAAAAATCTAGTTTTTTTATAATTATTCTTAAGTTCAAGAGCCCCCCTATCAAATACAAAAAAAATATCTTCCTGCAATACAACCTGATAAGCCTCTTGTACAGACAATTTCCTTAAATATTAAACAATTATCCGCATATTAGATTGATTAATATTTTTAGCTGTATATATAGAGACACTACTTCTTAAACCACCAGTATATTTTTTAATTCTTTGTTCTAACAACTTATACAATTTAAAAATTATATACTTGTATTCCACTTGTAAAATCACATCATATTTTAATCCCAAATTCAAAAATGATTCTAAATAGTTATTAACATCTATTTCCTCATCTATAATTTTAAATACATCTACCATATCAACCATATAAATCCCCCTTAATTGACTCCTTTAAATTGCAAACACCTACACTCATAACCATTTCCAAAGAACCAGCACACAAATTATCAAAACCATCTCTCATGTAATTAATTATTTCCTCGTCCGTTAGATTACTAAATTCAGTTTGATAAAAGTAAAAAATATCAAGCAAATCACTCACAGTATCAAAATAATTATCTTTATCTATAAAAGGTGAATCATAAAAAGCTAAAATCAAATCCTTCAAAACTCCCTCTCCTACCTTAACTCTCCCAATACTAGAAAGTATCATATCATATCATGTCTATCAATCAAGCTTAAAATCTCTTGTTTTCTTAAAGCTAAATCACAATTCTTAGTAATCCTATTCAATTTCATAATTATCCCTCGTGATATTTAATACAATAATCTCAAACAAAATTCAAGACCTGAATTTTCACTAATTTTATGATAATATGAGTATAGAAAAAAGAAGATAAACAGCAAAAATATCTTCTTTTTTACTTACAAAATCTATTCATTAATTTTTTTTATATTATTCTTTATCTTCACTAATTGCTTTCTCAATTAACTCCTTATTCCTAATCAATCGCTCTTCATCACTAAAAGTAATCGCTTTATTTACATTCTCTAAAGCCTTATCATAATTATAAATATTATAATAACATATAGACAGTATATCATATGGTACTTCATTCCAACTGAACTTCTCATTTATATATGTTTTTGCATGACTTCTTATCTTTAAAGCTTCCTCTATATAATATATAGCCATTACATAATTATTCTCTTCATATTCTAACATTCCAAGTTCCACCCAAGGATCTCTCAAATAAGGTGCTTCCTCTATTGCTAGTTTAAGCCACATTCTAGCCTCATTAATTCTCCCCAATGCCTTATATGCCCTAGAAATATAACGCATCGAAGCACATCTTTCATCCTTCCATAAAGCCTTAGGCAAAGACAAATGCTTAATTAAAGTATCAATACATTCATTCCATTTACTATGATACATATACTCCCTACCCAAATAGTGCATATTCCTATCATCATATGGATCTTCCTTCACGGACAACTCTAATAAAGGTAAATAACTTGTTCTTTCCTTAAAAATATCTGGATAATGATTTAAAACAATATCCTCAATTGTTATAACATTCTCATTACCAGAATAACTTAAAACCTCATGTACTGGATGTATCCATTTATAACCACTTCTAATATGTATTTTATCTGTATAAAAACTAACGAGTGGTTTACCATTCTTATCAAGTTGCCAATTATATGTATATCTTGCCCTAGTAACACCATCATGCCAACTATTTTCTAATTTCTCACGCCATCCCTTTTCCAAAATTTCATCTAAATCAGTACAAACATAAATATCATATAAATCAGGAATAATTTCTATAGAACAGTTGCGAGCCACGTCAAACCTCCAAGGACTAATATCTTTCGAAACTACATTAACACCATGTCCTTTCAACTTATCCACGGTAGCATCTTTAGACCCAGTATCTAACACATATATACTATCCGCTTCCTTCATAGAATCATACCATCTATCTACAAACTTCTCTTCATTTTTAGAAATCGCATAAACAACAACCTTATATTTTCCCACGATTAAAAACCCTGCCTCCCTAAATAATCAATTATTACCGTTATGAAACTATTGGTAAAATAAGACTCTGAACCAATATCCTTTATATCAGGTGAATTTAAATAAATCGTTCTATTACTTAAATTAATCAACTCATATAAATTAGATGTATTTTCTACGGCAATAATACCATGTCCCACGATTTGAGTAGCGGTTTCATTATTTATCCATTTACTTGCCCCAATATAAATATTATCTGTATCAGCTAATCTAAATCCTACCGATACAAAATCAGTTTTAGGATTAAATGTAGCACCAGCTTTTGGAACATAAGCAGAAATAACAAAAGTTATTTTATAATAACCTTCAATATTAAATTGTAAAGAATTATCATCTTTCAAAGTAACTAAATTAGTTAAATCTAATTCTTTTCTAGTAAATGGTAATTTATTGTTCTCAAGAACTTCAATACTCTGACCACCATTAAAAGTTACTAAATAAGCTGATCTAAGCGGTACTGTTCCTTCTGGTCCTGTTGGCCCCGTTGCACCATCTAATCCAGGAACCCCCTGTGGTCCTGTCGGCCCAATCAATCCAGGTAATCCCCTCGGTCCTGTCGGCCCAAAACAACAAACTGGACGACATTTAAATTCTTCAATCTTTTTTAATATATTTTGATAATCATTCATATATACCCCCTAATATAAGATATTAATATGATGTCAAATATATAAATAATTTTTAAAAATTTACAACAAAAACTTTATATAAACACAAGAAAATGATACAATATTATATGAAAGAGGGTAAAGAATGAAAGTATTAATCTTATCATGTAGCACAGGTGGAGGACACAATTCATGTGCCAGATATATTGAAGAAGAATTAAAAGACAATAATATTGAATGCGAATTCAAAGACTTTTTTGATATAGTTAATACAAAAGCAAAAGATATGTCTTCTAAAATATACTTAAAAACACTAACCCACAATGGCAAAATGTTTTCTAATTTTTATAAATTAGGAGAACTATATAGCAAAACGAAAATAAAAAGTCCTGTTTACCTAGTTAATAAAATACACAAAAAAACTTTATTCAAATATATTGTAGACAACAATTTTACTTTAGTAATTGCCACACACTTATTCCCCGCTTTAACTCTCACTGCTATTAATAAAGATGATAACTATAAAAAGATAAACTTTATTACCATTGCCACCGATTACGAACCATGTCCTTTTCTGGAAGAAACTAAACCAAATTACCTAATCATGCAAAAAGGCTTAGAAAAAGCATTCATGGCAAAAGGCATATCAAAAGACATTTTAATTCCTTCAGGCATTCCAGTTTCATCACGTTTTATTGAAAGTGCCAAAAATATCAAAAATAAATTCAACATAAAAAATGAACAAGTTATCTTAATTATGTTAGGTAGTATGGGATTTGGCAATATTAATGAAATAATCACTCCACTCTTAAAAGAAGAAAATATTAAACTGATTGTAGTATGTGGCTCTAACACCAAACTTTATAACGAATTAAACAGTATTAAAAATGATAAATTAATTACCCTAGGTTTTGTAAAAAACATAAATGATCTTATTTATACTGCTGATATTGTTATGTCAAAACCAGGTGGTTTATCTTCAACTGAAATTGCTTCAATATCTAAACCATTTTTACATATTTTCCCAATACCAGGCATCGAAACATATAACACTAATTTCTTTCAAAAAAGAAAAATGAGTATAAAATGTAATACAAAGGAAGCAATAATTAAAAACACTAAAAAATTACTAATAGATAAAGATCTACAAAATAAATTAATTAACAACCAAAAGAAATATATTAATAAAAACTCTGCCAAAGATTTAATTGCATTAATTAAAGAAAAATTTAATTAATTACAAAGAAGGTGAACCAATAAACGAGGTTTGCTTTTTTTGAAAATAAAATAAACAAATAGTCCCCACAATTAAAAGCAAACTACCAAAAACCTTTACCTGATATAAACTTTTTTTATCATCACTAACGTCCTTATATGAATCATAATTTCTCTTAAAAAAATATAAATATATTATCAAAGTAACAATAATAGTAAATTCAAATATTCTGTTTGCTCTATTTTTATACACATTATCTTTAGTTTGAACATAGATTTTTTCATTTTGATTACCAAACATATTTAATGTACTTAAAATTATAAAAACTATTAATAATAAATCCTCAAAATTTAATCTTCTGATTTTTTCTTCTATATTTTCCATATTAAATTATACTAAAAAAAAGAAATTAAATTACTTTAATTCCTTATTTATTTAAATACTCTATAGCATTTAATGCAGCCGTTGTCCCATCACTAGTGGCAACGGTAAGTTGCCTGATTTGTTTATCACGACAATCACCTGCTACAAAAATACCATCTTTTTCTGTTACACAATTATTTGATTCAATATAACCATATTTATTGATTGGTAATAATTCTTTAACAAAATCACTTTGAGGTGTTAAACCGATAGATATAAACATTCCATCTAATCTTATTTCCTTAACGTCATCCAATGCATTCACCTTTATCGCTTGCAAATTATCTTCACCAATTAATTCAGTTACTTTAGCATTCAGTATTATTTCCACATTTTCTTTTTCTTTCAGTTTTTCTACTAAAGTACTCTCTGCCGTTAACTTATCAATAATCTGTATAACATATACCTTTTTACATATATCACTAAGAGTAATAGCATTAATAACTGCACTATTACCCCCACCAATCACGGCAACAGTTTTATCTTTAAAAAATGCCCCATCACAAGCAACACAAAAATGAATACCATTACCAATTAAATTCTCTTCATTTTTAAGTCCCAATAATTTATACCTAGATCCTGTAGCAATAATTACCGCTTTAGCTTCATACACATTATCCAAAGTAATAACCTTTTTAATTTTACCATGTTCTATCTTTTTAACCTCATCTAGTTCAACATTAACACCTAAAGCAGTTACTTGCTCAAACATATTATTAGCAAGTTCACTTCCACTTATTTCTTTATAACCAGGATAATTTTCAACTAAAGGGGAAGACGAAATTTGTCCCCCAATAGTTTCCTTCTCAATTATTAAAACCTTTCTATTTGCACGTGCAGCATATATTCCAGCAGTCATTCCCGCTGGACCGCAACCAATTATTATAATATCGTACATACTACACCTAAATTTTAAATTCCTCAATGTGCTTCTTAATATTTGATAAATTCACAATATTATTAACTTCTTTACCATGAATAACTACTAAAGTAGGAGCTTGTTTAACATTATATTTCTTAGTCATATCAACATTCTCTTCAGCATCAATAAATTTATACTCAACCTTCGCCTTTTCAAGTAAGGTTTTTGCCATTTTACAATTAGGACAAGTCTTAGTACCAAATAATAATACCTCATCCTCACATTGTTCTTCTTTTAATTTAGAGTTTTTAACGTCATATAATTTTCTCTTTTTATATTCTTGAGCCTTACCATCATTCCAATTCTTAACTGGACGATAATAACCTGTTATTCTACTATATACTTCTGTTTCTTCACCACATTTAGGACACTTAGTAACTTCTCCTGTAATATAACCATGATTTTTGCATACTGAATAAGTCGGAGAAATTGTATAATATGGCAAACGATAATGTTCAGCAATTTTTCTAACTAAGTTTGCTGCAGCCTTCCAATCACTCAATCTCTCTCCAAGAAATGCATGAAAAACAGTACCTGAAGTATATAATGTTTGAAGTTCATCTTGAATATCTAAAGCCTCAAAAATATCACTAGTAAATCCAACTGGCAAATGTGAACTATTTGTATAATATGGTGTTTCATCACAAGAAGCCGCAGTAATAATATCAGGATATTTACTCTTATCATTCTTTGCTAAACGATATGTTGTTGATTCAGCAGGAGTCGCTTCAAGATTATATAAATCACCATACTCTTCTTGATAATCAGCTAATTTTTCCCTCATGAAGTTTAGAACATTTTTAGTAAATGCTTGAGCATCTTCATTAGTTAAATCTTTTCTTATCCAATTAGCATTTAAACAAGCCTCATTCATACCCACAAGACCAATTGTCGAAAAATGATTATTAAATGTTCCTAAATATCTCTTAGTATATGGATATAAACCTTCATTTAGCAATTTAGAAATTACATTTCTCTTTATTTTTAAACTCCTTGCGGCAATATTCATCATTTTTTCTAATCTCTCATAGAAATCTTTTTCATCCTTAGCTAAATAAGCAATTCTTGGCATATTAATTGTAACAACACCAATAGAGCCAGTAGACTCTCCACTTCCAAAATAGCCACCTGATTTCTTTCTTAATTCTCTCAAATCAAGTCTTAATCGACAACACATACTACGTACATCACTAGGTTCCATATCACTATTAATATAGTTTGAAAAATAAGGTGTACCATATTTTGCAGTCATTTCAAATAATAACTTATTATTTTCATTTTCGCTCCAGTCGAAATTCTTTGTAATTGAATATGTTGGTATTGGGTATTGAAAGCCTCTTCCATTAGCATCCCCTTCTATCATAATTTCAATAAATGCTTTATTAACCATATTCATTTCTTTTTGACAGTCTTTATATTTAAAATCAACTTCTTTGCCACCAATCAGACAGTTTAACTCGGCTAAATCATTAGGAACTACCCAGTCTAAAGTAATATTAGTAAACGGTGCCTGTGTTCCCCATCTACTTGGTGTATTAACTCCATACACAAATGATTGAATACATTGCTTTGTTTGTTGATATGTCAAATTATCAATTTTTACAAATGGAGCTAAATATGTATCAAACGAAGAAAACGCTTGTGCTCCAGCCCATTCATTCTGCATGATACCTAAGAAATTTACCATTTGATTACATAATGTTGATAAATGTTTTGCTGGAGAAGAAGTAATCTTACCAGGTACACCTCCTAATCCTTCTTGAATTAATTGTTTTAAACTCCACCCTGCACAATAACCAGTTAACATTGATAAATCATGTAAATGAATATCGCAATTACGATGTGCCTCTGCAATTTCATCATCATATACTTCACTTAACCAATAATTCGCAGTAATTGCTCCTGAATTACTTAAAATTAATCCACCCACAGAATAAGTAACTGTAGAATTTTCTTTAACACGCCAGTCAGTTACATTAACATAACTATTAACTACGTCCTTATAATCTAAAATTGTTGACTTCATGTTGCGCATCTTATCATGTAAACGACGATATAAGATATAAGCCTTAGCTACCTCTGCATAACCAGCCTTAATCAAAACAGACTCAACACTATCTTGAATATCTTCTACACAAATAATATTATCTTTTACCTTAGATTCAAAATCTGCTGTAACTTTTAGAGCTAAAAAGTCCACTATTCCTTCATCATATTTTTTATCTTCAGCTTCAAAAGCCTTTATAATTGCCTCAGTAATTTTCTTTATATCAAAAGGCACAATTTTTCCTTCTCTTTTTCTTACTTTATACATAATTATATTCTCCCTTCTTTTTATTAATCTGTATAAATTATTCAAAATATCTTAATAACAACTTCTTATAACTATCATACCCCTCTAACTACTAAATTAGGGTACTTAACACCTAAAGTGTTTTTTATATTAAGTAACTCCTCGTTATCAAAACCATTTAATCCTCTTTGTAATACCGAACTACAGTCCTGATAATTCTGTATATAATATCTAGCATTTGGTCCAATATATTGAATAATTTTTTCTAACTTTCCTACATCATGAAATTGTTTAACAATAGTGGTTCTAAATTCATATTCAATATTAGAATTCTCTATTATTTCAATACTCTTCTTTATATTATCAATATTTGTACACATGCCAGCTGTTTTATCATAATTTAAAAAATCATTTTTAATATCCATCGCTACATAATCAATTAAACCATCTTCTATCAACTGTTTTAGTTTTTTTGGACTACTACCATTAGTATCAAGTTTAACTTTATATCCTAAATCTTTTACTTTTCTAATAAAATCTACAATATCCTTTTGAAGCAATGGTTCACCTCCACTGATACACACTCCATCAAGTAAACCTCTTCTTTTTTCTAAATATTTAAATACCTCTTTTTCATCTATTTTCTCACAATTATTATTCATATCAAGTAACCCGCTGTTGTGGCAAAAAGGACATCTAAAATTACACCCTTGAGTAAATATCAAACAAGCCACATTTCCTGGATAATCTAATAAAGTTAATTTTTGCATTCCATTAATAGTCATACTACACCTACTTCCTAATACTAAACCTCATAAAACCAACATTACATTCTATCATTAACTCTAATAACTCATTAAATTTTTTAACAGTAATGTTTTTAGGCAAATAAACATTAACTAAATTGCCCCCACTAAAACTCTTTTGATATTCACCTATATATTTAAAATCATTTTTAATATTTTCCTTAAAATTAAACATACTATCTATTCTCAAATAACAATTTTTATCAGTAACATCTTTTTTTATTCCATATATAGCTTTATCAAAAGCAATTAATTTCTTTAAAGGCCTTTCCTTACTAGTTTCACTCACAACAAAATTAAGTTTATTTTCAATACTATATTTCTTTGCTTGTCCATTTACATAATCAATTATTTCTTTAACCAATTTTTTTTGTTTTTCTTTGTCTTTTTCCAAGCACATAGCACATTCACTTAAAGATGCTAATTCAATATTTAAAACCCCTTTTTTAATTACTTTTCTAATTTTTTGGCCACTTTCTAACTTATCATCATCTAAAATATTATTATTAAATATCACTTGATAATTTTCCTTAGATTTATTACCTATTGTTTCAAATATCATTATTAAAATATTCTTAGTAAGTTCTAACATTTCATCTAACTCTAAATAAAATTCACTTTTTGTTTTATCACTATTTCTATTACCAAGTCTACTCATATTTATTGATACCGAAGCCACAATCATTCTTCCAATTGAATTTTTTTCATCGCACAAAATATTTTCAAATATCCTTTTTCCATTACTAAAATATTCAACTTCATTATCTTTATCTTTATTATAACTAGCATCTAAATTAGCAAAAACAATATTCTTACCTTTTATTACTAACTCGCTAACTCTATCAAATAAACAATTATCACCATTCTTTTTTATTTTAAATATCGTAGTAACGTTTTTCATAGAATCTAATTTACCAACAACATCTAAATAACAATTATTAATCATTAAGCCAATTTTCGTATTATTAGTACCTAAACTAATAGCATACTTTTTATTCTCCGTAATTATATTATTTAATGAAACAAGTAATCTTTCTAAAGAAACAGTAAGTAATTCTTCAATTTTCTTAACACTATCAGCATAAGCAATTTCAAATATATTTCTAACTTTTTTATTCAATATATACTGATTAAAAATATCTAAATCAATATTAATAACATCTTCTTTATCGATAAGTTCCTCTATCTTTTTGAAATTGATATAGTCTAAATATCCTTCCAAATCTAAGTATTTATTTAACTTCTCCTTAAACTTTTCTCTAAATCTTCTAAGTAAAAAAGGAACAAGTAAATAATCTATTTTAGATATAGTAATTTCTCCATCAATTTCATTCTTAGCATTCATTGCCGTACAAAATATATTTAAAGGAAATTCATCAGTTATAACACTATTAAACCCTAAATGAGTTGAAGATAAACTACCTAAATTAAAATAATCAAGATTATGAATATAAACACTACCATCTTCATGTGCCCTTATAAATTTATTATCAAGAACATAAGCTTTAGTGTATTCACAAGAAACTGTTTTACCAAAATCTAATAATACTTCATTAGGTTTACTTGTAATATTTTTCTTACTTTCAAAAACAATTCTCTCAATTGCCTTAACAAATTTATGCTGGCTTTTTATATCAAATGCCTTTCTTGAAGCCGCTCGCCTAATACGATAATCACTAAAAGCTTTGTATACATCTTCATAATTATCATCTAACAACATAGTCTGTATTATATCTTGAATATCCTCTACATTAATAGTTTTACGATCCCAATAATTATTTCTTATGTAACTCAAAACATCTTCATACACTTTATTAACTTTTTTCTCGCAGTCTTCTAACCCCGTATTATCAAATGCTTTTTTTATAGCAATAGCAATTTTCATACTATTAAAATTAACTCTTTGTCCACTTCTTTTAACCACGACTAGTTCATTAAAAATTAAATTATCTTTATCATTCATAGTCATCCGCCTTTATCTTTAAGATATACTTATCATATCAAATAGAGCAAATATTGTCAATGTTTTTTTTATAACTTTTTTTATTTTTTACATCACAACATTTTTTACAAACAATTAATTTTGAATAAAAAAAACAAAACAACTTCTTGCTCCCAAAAGAAGTAAGAATATATTTTGTTCATTTTCTTCAAATCCTTACAAAATAAGGGTTCGTTAAAATATTACAACTATTTTGTTATTAACCGGATACATTTTTATAACACATGTTTTTTCTTTATTTTCTTTCATTTACAGAATAATATAAAACTTATACACAACTCTGTGGAAAAAACAAAAAACACTTATATCCTATCATCAATTTACAGATACGCCATTAGGAGCCATCATTGTCAAACTAACTTTATTTTTTTCCAAATTAACATCTTCAACATAACAGTCAACAATATCTCCAACAGCATATATTTCACTTGGATGCTTAATAAACTTATTAGTTAATTTAGAAATATGTGCAAGAGCATCATTTTTAATACCAATATCCACAAATATTCCAAAATCAACAACATTCCTTACCGTGCCTTGAAGTTTCATACCTTTACTTAAATTCTCTATTTTAACAATATCACTTCTTAAAAGAGGTTTTTCAAAATCATCACGATAATCTCTATTAGGACTGCTCAAACATTTAATAATATCCTCCAAAGTATACCTGTCGACTCCACTTATTTTAACATAATTATCAACATCCAAGTTTTCTAACTTTTCACGCAAACGTACACTACCCAATTCACTAATATTTAAGTCCAAATATTTAAGTAATTTTAATGTAGCATCATAACTCTCAGGATGAATAGAAGTCTTATCTAAAACATTGTCTCCATCTACTATTCTAATAAAACCAATTGCTTGTTCATAAGACTTATCACCAAAAGACTTAATATCTTTTAACTCCATACGAGACATAATTTTTCCTTTTTTGTCTCTATATTTCAATATATTATCAATTATACTTTTAGTTAAACCAGATACATATTTTAAAATAGAAGCCGAAGCCGTATTAATATTAACACCAACATTATTAACCGCCTTACTAACAACAAAATCTAGTGATTCATTCAATTTCTTTTGATTAACATCATGTTGATACTGACCCACACCAATACTTTTAGAATCTATTTTAACAAGTTCAGACAAAGGATCTTGTAACCTTCTAGCAATACTAATTGCACTTCTTTCTTCAACATGTAAATTAGGAAATTCACTAATAGCAAGTTTTGAAGCTGAATAAACAGAAGCACCAGCTTCACTAACAATAATATATTCAATATCTTTACCCTTCATATCTTGAATGACTTCGCAAACTAACTTTTCACTTTCTCTAGATGCTGTTCCATTTCCTATTGCTATAATTTTAACATCATAAGTATCAATTAATTCCTTTAATTTCAGTTTACTTTCTTCCCACTTATTTTTTGGCTCATGCGGATAAATTACAGAAATATTTAAAACCCTAGAACTTCCATCGACAACAGCTAATTTGCAACCTGTACGATAAGCAGGATCAAAACCCAAAACAACCTTCTCCTTCATTGGAGGTTGCAACAATAATTTTTCCACATTAGAAGAAAACACAGCAATTGCCTGATTAGAAGCCTTATCAGTTAATTCACTTCTAATTTCTCTTTCAATACTAAGTTTTATTAATCTTTTATAACTATCTTTAATAGCATCCTTAACTATTTCACACACATTAGATTTATCATTCTTAATTAACTTATTCTCCAAAAATTCATATATTTTCTCATCGTCTATATCAATAGAAACTGATAACACATTATCTTTCTCACCGCGATTAATAGCCAAAATACGATGTGGCTTAATATATTTAATACTTTCTTTATAATCATAATACATATCATATACTTTTGCCTCATCTGCATCATTTTCCTTCTTTTTAGAAATAATATTACCATTTTTAAAAGTATAATTTCTTATAAAACCACGAAACTTAGCATTATCACTAATCCATTCACTAATAATATATTTAGCCCCAGTAATAGCATCTTCCCTAGTTAAAACATTATCATTTAAATATTTATCAACAACTTCATCTTTTAACACCATAGGAAAACTCATAATAATCTTCGCAAGGGGTTCCAAACCATTAGAAATAGCCATAGTAGCCTTAGTTTTTTTCTTTTCCTTATAAGGTCTATATAAATCTTCTACTTCAATTAATTTTTCACATTTCATAATGTTATCTTTTAATTCTAAAGTAAGTAACCCTTTTTCTTCAATTAGCCTAATAACATCCTCTTTTCTTTTTAATAGATTAACTTGATATTCATATATCTCATTAATACTTCTTATTTGCTCTTCATCCAAATTACCAGTCATCTCTTTGCGATATCTAGCTATAAAAGGTATCGTATTATCTTCACTAAGTAACTTTAACACACTATCTACTTGCTTAATAGTTATTCCAAGATTTAAAGCAATATTTTTAATTATTTCTTTATTCATATATTCATCCTCCACACTAAATAATTATAACACTGAATTTATTGTTTTTTATTCTTTTTAGCCATATCTCCATAAATAATTTTATCATTACCAAACTTATTTCTTAAATTATCCACCACTTTTTGTAATTTACTATCATAAATGACAGTTTTACTATTCTCAAATAAAGAAAGTTGAATATCATTATGTAATGTAAAATTAGAAATAAACACTGTTACATGTCTAATAGGCTCTCCATTCCATAGTTGATTAAATATTTCTAAACTAATATTATACAAATCTATATCACTGCTAATAGCCTTATTTAATTTTCTTTGCTTGCTTACCTTATAAAAATTACTATATTTAATAGATATTCCAATAACTAAAGCATAATAATTATGTTGCCTTAATCTTTTGCCTATATCAATAGTTAAATTTCTAATAATAGGCTTTATTAAATTAATATTATCGTAATCAAAGGGAAACACAGTCGAAGCACTGATACTCTTAGGCTCATCATACTCCCCTTCTACTTTGCTATTATCTATCCCATTAGCATATTCAATCATCATTTTAGCCATACTCTTAAAATGCCTAGTTAACATTTGATAATCAGCATGAGCTAAATCATAAATAGTATTAATACCAAGTTCATGTAATTTTAATGACGTCTTTTTCCCTATCATAAACAAATCTGCTACATTAAGAGGCCACATCTTATCTTTAATTTCATTTTGAAATAAAGTATGAACCTTATCAGGTTTAGAAAAATCACTCGCCATCTTAGCACAAAGCTTATTATTACCAACACCAACATTCACCGTAAAACCAAATTTATTTTTTATATCCTCTTTAATTTTATATGCCACCTCTACTGGATTACCAAATAATTTTTCACACCCTGTATAATCAAGAAAACACTCATCAATAGAATATCTTTCTATTAAAGGAGAATAATTACTCAAATATTTATATAACATATTAGAATATTTACTATATAATTTATAATCAGGACTATATACTGCTAAATTAGGACATTTTCTTCTAGCAAAATATAATGTTTCCGCGGTTACTACGCCGTTTTCCTTAGCAGGATAACTCTTAGCAAGAACAATACCTCTCCTTTGAGACTCATCTCCACCTATCACACTACATATATTCCTAATATCAATTTTAGACCCATTATTTAACATATCCACTGCAGTCCATGATAAAAAAGCATTATTAACATCAACATGTAAAACTATTCTTTCCTGCATAAAACCACCATCCAATGTAATATTAACAAATGTTTGTAACATTTTTCAATAAAAAAAGAAAAATTTTAAAAATTGATCTTATTTTATTTAATCTTTACATTTAATATATCAAGTATTCTATTCAAATCGTTAATAGAATCAAAATATATTTCCATCTTTCTATTACTTACATTAACCCTAGTACCAAGCATTTCCCTAAGTTCTTGTTCAACATAACTATAATCATTATCTTTTTCTTTTCTTTTAATAGTAACATGTTTCTTTATTTCTTCATGAGTAGAAACATCCTCAAGCTCCCTTACACTCATATTATTAGCAACAACCTTATTAGCAAGTTCATATATCTTATCATTTTCATCTATTTTACTAAGTACTCTCGCATGCCCCATTGATAACTCATTATCAAGTACCATACTTTGTACCTTATCAGGAAGTCTAAGCAAACCTAAAGTGTTAGTAACATGGCTTCTACTCTTACCCAATTTATCCGCAAGTTCCTCCTGCGTAATATGTAAATTATCAATAATACCCTTATAAGCCCAAGCCAATTCAATTGAAGACAAATTTTCCCTTTGCAAATTTTCAAGCAAAGCAATTTCACGCATCTTATCATCAGTAAAATCACGAATAATTGCTGGTATCGTTTTCATCCCTGCAAGTCTTGAAGCCTTAACTCTACGTTCACCAGCCACCAAATCATAACCTTTAATACTTTTCTTAACAATAACTGGTTGAAATACACCATAATTCTTAATTGAAGTTGCTAACTCATTAAGAGCTTCTTCATTAAAAGTCTTTCTTGGTTGGTAAGGATTACTCCTGATTTCATCAAGATTAATTTCCTTAATATCATCTTCCTTAGCATTTTCGACAATACTATTCTCAAAAGCATCAAAATCAAGTATTTCATTATTAAATAATTGCTCTAATCCTCTACCTAGAGCCTTCTTCTTTTGGTCCATTTCTCTCTATGACCTCCTTTGCTAAATTTAAATAAGCTAAAGTCCCCTTACTTGTAGGATCATATGCTGCGATAGGTTTACCATGACTTGGAGCCTCAGAAAGTCGTACCAGCCTTGGTATAATCGTATCATAAACCCGCTCCTTAAAGAACCCTCTTATATTTTCAACTACTTCCAAACCTAAATTAGTTCTTGAATAAAGCATTGTTAAAAGAACACCTTCAATTTCTAAATTAGGATTAATTTTCTTTTTGGCAAGCATTATTGTATTCATAAGTTGCATAACACCCTCAAGTGCAAAAAATTCGCATTGTACAGGAATAATTACCGAATCAGAAGCTGCCAGTGCATTCGTCGTAAGTACCCCAAGCGAAGGTGGACAATCAATTATTATATAATCATAATTATCCTTGATCTTTAAAACACTTTTCTTAAGTTGTCCAGTTTTATCAAACACTTCTCCATCTGCAACTGCTTTGCGCTCTTTATTAATAAATACAATATCTATCCCTGCTAAATTAGTATAAGCAGGAACAATACTCATATTTTTATATTTTGTCTTAATAATTGCATCTTCAATAACTGCCTGCCCAATTAATACTTCATATATACTATTTTCTACATCCCCCTTATTAATACCAACTCCAGTCGTGGCATTACCTTGAGGATCTAAATCTATCATTAATACCTTTTTAGAAAGAATTCCTAAAGAAGCTGCTAAATTGATACTAGTAGTAGTTTTACCTACACCACCCTTTTGATTAACCATTGCAATTACTTTACCCATTCTTACACCTTCAATTCTTGTATATCTATTGTACCAAATATTTTAAAAAAAATAAATATAATTTTACATCAAAAAAAAAAATAATCATAATAGAAAATATTTATTAAACATTAAATCGTTTTATGATATAATAATTACTATATATTAAAGAAAGGAAACGTTGCTATGTACACATTAAAAACTTGTGTAAAAAAAGAAGATATCGATTCGAACTATATTATCGCAGGTATCTCTGGCGGACCCGATTCCATGGCTCTACTTCATTACTTAAAAAAAGTTATGCCCAAAAAATTAGTATGTGCCCATGTCAACCATAACGTAAGAATTGAATCAGATTATGAAGAAGAAAAATTACGAAAATATTGTGCTAAACATCATATTATTTTTGAAAGTACAAAAATTGAAAACTATACAGAATCCAATTTTGAAAACGAAGCTAGAAAAAAAAGATATGCTTTCTTTGAAGAAATGCTAAAAAAGTATAACTCTAAATATCTATTCTTAGCTCATCATGGAGACGATCTAATAGAAACAGTGATCATGAAAATCTTAAGAGGCTCTAACATTGAAGGCTATGCTGGCATGAAGCAAATAAGCAAAAGAAAAAACTATTACATCATAAGACCATTTTTAAACTACACTAAAGAAAATTTAATGGTATATTGTCAAAATTATTGCTTACACTACTCTATTGACTCTACTAACACAAATAAAAGATATACAAGAAATAGAATTAGAAGATTTATTCTACCTGTTTTAAAAAAAGAAAATCCAAATGCACACCACCAATTTCTAAAATATTCCAAACAACTCTTAGAATATTACGACTACATAGATAGAGTAACAACAAATATTGCAAATAACATCTATCAAAACAACACTATAAAAACAAAAGACCTCTTAAAAGAAGATCCATTCATACAAAAAAATGTTATTTACAAAATTTTGACTATTATTTATGATAACAAAGATAATACTATTAAAGAAAGCCATTTAAATAACATTATGAAAATTTTAAATAGCAAAAAACCTAATCTAATCGTAAATCTACCAAATAACATCATGGCAATTAAAGAATATGATAGAATAATATTTAAAAAATATATTGCCAAAAGAAAATCATATAAAATAGAATTAGAAAAATATAATATGATAGATAACCATATCATTTCTAAAATAGATAATACCACCGAAAATGGCAATAACATCATTAGATTAAATTCCAGTGAAATCAAATTACCACTTTACATAAGAAACAGACAAGATGGCGATTTTATTTCCTTAAAAGGAACAAATGGTACCAAAAAAATAGGTGATGTCTTTATTGACGGACACATTCCCCTATCAAAAAGAGTAAGTTATCCCTTACTAGTAGACAGCAATAACACCATTTTATGGGTACCAAACTTAAAAAAATCAACATTTGATGTACCTATTAATGAAAAATATGATATAATACTAAAGTACTGTGAAAAGGAGGATTTTAATGAACAAGAAAACAGTTAAAAAAGGCTTATTACCTTATACACTAATGTTTATCTTTATCGTAGGATGTTTATTTACTTTAAACATGTTAAATACTAAAATTAATAAACTAACTTATGATGAATTCAAACAAAGTATGAACAATAACGAAATTGAAACTTTAACTATTACTCCAAAAACAAGAACTGAAGTTTACGAAGTAGTAGGAACATTAAAGGATTATGAAGAAAATGAAAAATTTGTAATCAATTTACCATACTCCGATGAAATAATTAAAAGAGTATTAGAACATCAAGACAGTGCAAACTTTGAACTAGATGTTAAAACTGATCCTGAAGCAGCCTCTTGGCTTATCCTTGTATCTAACTTCTTGCCAATTATTATTTTAGTCGGAGCAACATTCTACTTATTTACAAGACAATTAAGTGGTAACAGCAAATCATTAGACTTTGGCAAAAGCAAAGCTAAACTAGTAAGCGACAGTGTTAAAACAACATTCAAAGATGTTGCTGGCCTTACTGAAGAAAAAGAAGAAGTCCAAGAATTAATCGACTTCTTAAAAAACCCTAAAAAATTTCAAAGCATGGGTGCTAGAATCCCTAAAGGTGTCTTACTTGTAGGCCCTCCAGGAACTGGTAAAACTCTATTAGCAAGAGCCGTTGCTGGTGAAGCCAAAGTACCATTCTACTATATCAGTGGATCGGATTTTGTTGAATTATTCGTAGGAGTTGGAGCATCACGTGTAAGAGACATGTTCAAACAAGCTAAAATGAATGCCCCATGCCTAATCTTCATTGACGAAATAGATGCTGTTGGTAGACAAAGAGGTACTGGTTTAGGAGGAGGCCATGACGAACGTGAACAAACATTAAACCAATTACTTACAGAAATGGATGGTTTTGGAGCTAACGAAGGCATCATTATCATTGCCGCAACAAATAGACCTGATGTCCTAGACCCAGCATTACTTAGACCAGGTAGATTCGATCGCCAAGTAACTGTATCATTACCTGATAAAAAAGCTCGTGAGGAAATCCTTAAAGTTCATGCTAAAAATAAAACTTTGGCTAAAAACATTACCTTGTCATATCTAGCAAAAAGAACTCCAGGATTCTCTGGCGCCGACCTCGAAAACCTTCTAAACGAAGCAGCCTTACTAACAGTAAGACGTGGCAAAAAACAAATCACCATGAGTGAAATTGATGAAGCAACTGACAGAGTATTAATGGGACCAGCCAAAGTAACAAAAAAATATACAGAAAAAGAAAAAAAACTCGTTGCCTACCACGAAGCTGGTCATGCTGTTTTAGGAATCAAATTAGATGGTGCTAACGATGTTCAAAAAATAACCATTATCCCTAGAAGCAACGCTGGAGGATATACCATGATGACACCTAAAGAAGAAACATTTAATTACACTAAAAACGAACTACTAGAATCCATCTGCGGACTTTTAGGAGGACGTGTAGCTGAAGAATTAATCTTTAACGAAATCACTACAGGAGCACACGACGACTTTAAAAAAGCCACTAAAATCGCTCGTAGCATGGTAACAGAATATGGTATGAGTTCTCTAGGACCTATGCGATTAGAAGATCCTGATACCAACACTTTCTTAGGCAGAGATTACACTAAAAATAGAAACATCTCTGATGCAGTAGCAAATGAAATAGATGAAGAAATGCGTAAGATAATCAACGAATGTTACAAAAAGAGTAAACATATATTAAGTGAAAATAAAGAATTATTAGATCTTATTGCTAATGCCTTACTTAAATATGAAACAATCACAAAAGAACAAATTGACTATCTTGTTGAACACAAACATATGCCTGAAGAAAAACAAGATGAAGAAAATCAAGAAAAAGAAACTGATAAAAACGATACAAAAAAAGATTCAAAGTAACCACCTTGAATCTTTTTATTTATTATCATTTGTATTATTATCAGGAATTCTAATAATTAGCTCTCCCTCTTTAGAATACAAATACTTCTCTCTCGCATATTTAGCTACATACTCAGGATCTTCCAACCTTTGAATATCAGTTTTCAAAATTTCTTCTTGTTCCTCTAAATCTGCTAATTTCCCCTCCAAAGTTTCCTTTTCCTTCTTTATATCCCTAATTTCTTTTAAATAAGCAAATAATTTATAACTAAGGGTAAATATAATAAAACCAAAAAAAACAAAAGCCAAAAACATTCTAATCTTAGTGATTTTACGTCTTTTAACCCTTTTAGTAACAGTTTTACTCAATGTTTACACCTTCCTTTATCATAAACATTATACCACAACTTTACACCTATATCAAACTATTTTTCATAAATCAAATAATTGACAAAATAAAGTAAAATAAAACATTAACATATCAGCATAAATGCATCTATATAATAAATAAGACAATAAAACAATATAAATATAAAAAAATGAGTAGTCCAATATAAGAATACCCATTTTTAAATACAATATTAATTATCTTTTTTCATAAGTGGAAATAAAACCACATCTCTTATTGAAGATTGATTATAAATAAGCATAAGCAAGCGATCTATTCCAAAACCAAGACCAGATATAGGAGGCATGCCTTGTTCCATTGCACCCATAAAACCTTCGTCCAACTCCATAGTTTCTTCATCACCTTGTGCTTTAGCTTTTAATTGATCCTCAAACGCTTGCCTTTGCACCATAGGATTAACTAACTCAGAATAAGCCTTACATAACTCCGTTCCACAAGCAACAACCTGAAAGACATCTATAATTTTACTATTATTATCATTTCTTCTAGCAAGTGGTATCAAAAAGGCTGGATAATTATAAATAATTGTAGGCTGAACAATATCTTGCCTTATTTTTTTCTTATAAACAAAATCTATAATTTGACTAATCGATTTATATTCTTCTAAATCAGCCATACTAAATAATCCTTTTTCCACTATTTTCTTTTTTAATTCGCTAGGTTCTTCAATTTCTAAAAAATCAAATTCCAGTATCTTTTTCATTTCATCTACATAATTAATTCTATTCCAGTTACTAACACCAAAATCTAATAATTGATCGCGATATTCAATAGTCATTTTTCCAGTTAATTCCATTAAAAGATCTTTGATAAATCTTTGATAAAACTCTATATTATTCTCAAAATTCCAATAAGAAGCATACCATTCTACCTGGGTAAACTCCTGTAAATGTTCAGTATCCATGCCTTCATTTCTAAAGCATTTAGCTATTTCATAAACACGATTATAACCTCCTGCAATACATTGTTTCAAATATGTTTCTGGTGCTATTCTTAAATTGCATTCAATGTCTAAAGCATTATGATGTGTATAAAAAGGTCTTGCTGCTGCTCCACAAACAGCTGTTTGGAGAATAGGTGTTTCTACTTCAAGAAAACCATTTTCGGCCATAAATCTATGAATAAATGAATACAACTTACTTCTTCCCAAAAATATTCTTCTTGATTCTTCATTAGAAATCAAATCAACATATCTTTGACGATATTTTAATTCCATATCTGTTAAGCCGTGAAATTTTTCAGGAAGTGGTTTTAACGCTTTTCCCAAAAACTCAAAAGAATCAGCCCTTAAAGTTTTTTCTCCAGTATGAGTAGTAAACATTTCTCCTTTTACTCCAATAAAATCACCAATATCATAGTATTCTTTAAAGAATTGATACTTTGCTTCTCCCACTAAATCTATCTTAATAGATACCTGCAACTCACCTTCAATATCTCTTAATCTAAGAAAACTTAACTTCCCCATTTTTCTTAAAAAAACTATACGTCCCGCTACAGAAACATCTTTTGTTTCATCATCCAAAACTGATGCTTCTTTTAAAGTATGACTAACCTCATACTTTTCAGGATAAGGATTACAATATTTACTTATCTCTTCTACTTTATTTCTTCTTACAATTTCTTGTTCTGTTAATTCCATAATTTTTACTTCCTTTCAATTTCTTGATTCTCACCAAGTTTAGTATTCTTAATTACTTCAACATTATCTATAGTCTCAATATTTGTAGTACTCTTTTTTTCTTTCACAACTTCTTCTGCACTTTTTTCTTCTATGCATTTACTTTCCTTTACTACCATAGTATTAGTAATTACATCCTGAAGTGCCAATTTATCTTTACGATATAATATCATAAATGTACTAATTATTAAAAAAGCATAATTAATTCCAGTAAAAACATTTTTTAAAACATAATAACTATTCTTATCCAAAAAGTTAATACACAAAAGTAGCACAATTAATATCAACATATTATTAAGAATTAAAGCCCTTACTACTATTTGAGAGGCTTTCAACTCACCACTCTTCGATTTAATTCTAATCTTCATTAACTTTTTACCGACCGTTTGACCCTTGTTAAAATAACAAAAACCTATATAATAAGTAGCACTAATAACTAAAGTAATAATATTATTTACATAATTCAATTTATCATTTTCATAATTAATAGCCTTATATTCTTCTATTGCTTCTTCTACATCAAAATCCTCTTGAGAATATTTCTCCATAAGCTTTTGACTCCTATCTATCAAATTTTCACTTTTCTTAATATCCACAGTTACCTGTGCAAAACAACTAGCAATAATCATAACTAATATAGCATCTACTAAATATGCCAATAACCTTTGTAAAAAAGTTGCTTTCATTCAAATCACCCATCCTTATTTTATACTATTTTTTAATTCTTTGAAATAGTTATTTAATAAATTTACTAAATTTTCTTTTGTTTTTACCTTAAATAGTTCATTTTTAAAAGCCACAGCATTAGGTAATCCCTTAATATACCAACTAACAAAACTACGCATTTCTAAAATAGCCACTCTCTCTGGTTTTACTTCCAATAATCTTTCTAAATGATAAAAACACATATTAATTTTTTCTTCTACACTTGGTTTATCAACCATTATTCCTTTATCAAAATATTCTACTAGCTCTCTAATAAGCCAAGGATTACCTAAAGCCGCACGACCTATCATAATAGCATCACATTTAGTATAATCAAACATCTTTTTAGCGGACTCTATATCTATAATATCCCCATTTCCTATAACAGGTATTCCTACATTTTTTTTAACATCTCTAATAACATCTAAATTACACTTACCAGAATATCCTTGGCTTCTAGTACGACCATGCACAGTAACTAAAGAAGCGCCTGCCTTTTCACACAACTTAGCTATTTGAATAGCATTTATTGAATTATCATCCCAACCACTTCTAATTTTAACTGTAACTGGTATTGATACAGCCTTAACAACCTCACTCACAATTTCATAAACCTTTGCAGGATTTTTTAAAAGAGAAGAACCTGCTTGTGATTTAATGGCCACTTTAGGAACAGGACAACCCATATTAATATCAATTAATGCATTTGGATATAATTCTTCTATAATCTTAGCCGCTCTAGCTAAAGAACTAGCATTAGAACCAAATAATTGAATACCAACAGGAATATTTAATTTATCTATTCCCTTTAGCATTTCTAAAGTTTTTTTATTATTCCTAACAATAGCCTCCGCACTTAAAAGTTCAGTTACAACATAACCCACACCCATTTCCTCACATATCTTCATAAAAGCATAATTAGATACTCCCGCCATAGGCGCTAAAACAATATTATTCTTAATTTCTACATTACCTATTTTAAACATAAAATTCACCACGAAATATTGTATCATATTTTAAAGAAAAAAGAAGTGTTTTTATTAAATTTAATCTATTTTTCCTTCTTTATATATAATTTTTCTCCCTTATATAACCTAATTGCATATACATCATTCTTATCACAAGTATATATTAATTCATAATTTGTTTCTTCCTTTTCCTCCTCTTTTTCCAAAACTTCTTCCTTTTTATAGTTAACTGAAGCCCATTCATCACTATAAGCTATCCACATGTTATCCCCAATTTTATACCATTCATAATCTCCACTAACTACTTTATCGTAAAAATTATAAGTTCCATTCTTAACATAACCTAAAATATTACCATTAGGATTATCTCTAACTCTTAAACTATCATTCAAAGTACTAACCGTAATTTGATTAACATTCACATTTACCTCTTGCAATTCACCCAAATAAACCTTATCTTTTAATATTTGTTTTTTTCCTTCAAGATAAGGTAGAGGATCTTGATTTACACCATTTTCCTTTATCTCAAAATGCACGTGTATTCCAGTTACCCAACCAGTCGCTCCAGTATAACCTAAAACATCACCTTTTTTTACCCTATCTCCTTCTTTCACCATCACAGTTCCATACGCCATATGAAAATATCTTGTTTGATAATTATTATCATGATTAAGATAAACATAATTCCCAGAAGACTTCTTCTCATCATAACCTTTAACTTCATCCCTAGAAGATATAACAACACCATCTTCAAAAGCAATAACATAATCACTCTTATTCTTAGCATCAATTAAATCTATTCCCTTATGAAAATCACTTACTTTTTTTCCCCTCATCATAAATGTTCTATTACCATACAAACTAGTAATTTTCTCATTTCCATTTTTAAGAACATGTTTTATAATACTCATAATACCTTCCTTTCATATTTATTCTATGATTAAATATTACTTAGAATTATTATATGTGTCTTATTTTATCCCTTCTTCTAATAAAATAATATAAATATTTTCATCTATTGGAAATTTAAAATAATTCTATTGTATAACAGTAAAAGCAAATATTTCAAAAATTTGCATTTAATAAAAATTTATGATAAAATTATAAACGGTGAGAAAAATTATGAAAATTAGCAGTGTTAATTTAGAAATAAGTGCTGTTCGCCGTAGTCAATATCCAACACCTGATAAACCAGAATTTTTACTAGTCGGCAGAAGCAACGTTGGTAAAAGCAGTTTTATCAACACCATTATTAATAGAAAAAATTTTGCTAGAACCTCTAGCAAACCTGGTAAAACACAAACCCTTAACTTCTACCTAGTAAACGAAAACTTTTACTTAGTCGATGTCCCAGGATATGGATTTGCCATGACGAGCAAAAAATTAAGACAAAAATTTGGTATGATGATTGAAGAATACTTAGAAACAAGAGAAAATCTAAAAAAAGTATTCATGTTAGTAGACTTTCGCCACAAACCAACAGAAGATGATATATTAATGTATAACTTTTTAAAATATTATAACAATGATGTAACTATAATTGCCATGAAAGCCGACAAAGTAAAAAAAACTAACCACGAAAAAAACAAAAACATCATTCTAAAAACTCTAAATATTGAAGAACCAAATAATTTAATCATATTCTCTTCAATAACAAAAATGGGTAGACAAGAAGTATACAATATTTTAGATAACATATTAGATAATAATGTCTAATATCTTTTTTTTGCATAACCTATATAAGGTGATACTTTGAATTATGAATTAAAATTAGCCAACTATAATGATAGTAAACTTGCTGACTTAAACTATACCCTATCATTCATTAAAGACATTCTAAAAAAGCATCTAAAACACAAAAACATAAAAGGTAATTTAAAAATAGACGTCTATGCCAACAAAATATATGGAGTTGTCATTAACATCAAAGAAGAAGAAAAAACCTTTTTAAATAAAGATGCTAAAATAACATTCCACATTGATAGTTACTTTTTATATGAAATAGATTATTTCAACATAAAAAAAAGCATAAGAAAAAATAATCTAATCTATTATTATAAAAACAAATACTATCTATATTTAAATAAAGAAATAAAAACAAGCGATTATTATCAAATATTAGAATTTAGCAATATTATCTACGGAAATAACAGTCTAGAAATAATTAATCGTGGAATAAAATTAACATAAATTCTTTTATTTTATTTTTTTTCGTGGTATAATCTTAAAGTAAGGTGATTATAGATGGAGAAAAATTTTAAAAGTCTTGATGAACAAATAGAAATTCTCAAATCAAAAGGACTTATCATTGAAGACAATACTTTAACTAGAAATATTTTACTTAGAGAAAACTATTTCTTCCTAAATGGTTATAGACATCTCTTAATGAAATCTCCAAAAGATAGAACTTTCATAGAAGGATCTACCTTTAGAGAATTATATTCCCTTTTTCTATTTGATAGACATTTAAGAAACATCATGTTTAAAAATTTACTAATTATTGAAAATAACCTAAAATCAATATTTAGCTACCAACTCTCCAAAAAATATGGCTACCGTGAAAAAGATTATCTAAATATTAAAAATTTTACTAACGACCCTACTAAAGCTAAAAAAGTAAAAGATTTAGTAAATAAAATGAAAAGACAAATAAGTATCAACGGTTTCCAACATAATGCTACGATACACTATATATCAAAATATGGCTATGTACCCCTATGGGTATTAGTTAAAGTCTTATCATTTGGAGTTATAAGTGATTTATATTCTATATTAAAACCAGATGATAAAGTAGGTATTGCTTCAATATATAACATTAGTATTGAAAATTTAGAAAGTTTCTTACCGATACTATCAAATTATAGAAACCTATGTGCACACGAAGATATCTTATACGACCACAAAACAGATCGCTCAATTGCTAATACGAGTTATCATCAAAGATTAAACATTGCAAGAATGGATAATGAATATATATATGGTAAAAACGATATCTTTGCTGTAGTTATTATTATGAAATACCTACTTAGTAATGACGAATTTTTAGATATGATGCGTGAAATACAATATGAAATTGAACTTCTAGCAGGTAAAATGCACTCAATAAATATAAACAAAATATTAGATAGAATTGGTTTTCCCATCAATTATATGGAATTAACTAATTTATAGGAGGATAATATATGAAAAAGAATAATTTAGGCACTGGATTATCATTAACACTAGCATTTATTACAGGGGTTTTAGGAACATACCTAGTCTTTATGAATAACCCAAAAATAACAAAAAATATCGTAGAAAATATAAACAAAGTAGAAATAAGTGAAAATAGCATAGCCGACTCTGTAGACAAAGTATATGATGCTGTCTTAGCCATTGTATCTTATAAAAATGACACTCAAATAGCATCAGGAACAGGTTTTGTTTATAAAAAAGAAAATAAAAAAGGCTACATTATGACCAACAATCATGTCATTGATGGAGCAGATAAAGTAACAGTAACATTCAGCAATAATAATACAGTTGAAGCTAAAGTTCTAGGTAAAGAAACATTCTCAGACATTGCTGTACTAACCATTGATGAAAAAGATGTCATCAAAGTAGTTGAAATTGGCGATAGTGAAAAATTAAGAGTAGGAGATACCCTATTCGCCGTAGGAACACCACTTGGTATTAGTTACAGTGGTTCCGTTACCAAAGGTATCCTCTCAGGTAAAAACAGATTAGTCGAAGTAAGTATATCAAATTCAAACAGTAGTGATTGGATTATGAAAGTTTTACAAACCGACGCCGCTATTAACCCCGGTAACAGTGGAGGCCCACTAGCCAACATCAATGGAGAAGTAATTGGCATTACTTCATTAAAATTAGTCCAAGAACAAATAGAAGGTATGGGCTTCGCTATTCCTATTGAAGATGCTTTATATTATGCCAACGCTTTAGAAAAAGGAATAACAATTAAAAGACCATACGTAGGTATTGGTATCCTAGATGTAAATGAAACATATTATATTTGGTCAAATGGTATAAATATTGACAATTCCATAAAAACTGGAGTAATTGTCTCAGAAATTGTAAATGACTCGCCAGCATCCGCTGGAGGACTACAGAAAGGCGATGTTATCTATGAAGTATCAGGAGAGAAAGTTGACACCAAAGCTCAATTTAGATACGAACTATATAAACATCAACCAGGAGACACTATTGAAATAAAATATTATCGTGGCAAAGACAAAAAAACCACTAAAATTACCCTTACCACTAGCAAATAATTAAAATATTTAAAGTAGAAAACACAGACATTTCTACTTTTTTTATCTTTTTTTCTTTATTTAACAACCAATCTTTGGTATAATACATTTAGAAAGAAGGAATAACATGATTATATTATCAGTAAATGCAGGTAGTTCTTCATTAAAGTTTTCTTTATTTGAAATGCCTGAAGGAGTAGAACTAGTAAATGGTTACTTTGAAAAAATCGGCTTAAGTGATTCATTTTACTCAATAAAAATAAACGGAGAAAAAATTATTCGCGATAAAAGAGTCGATACACATAAAAAAGCTGTTGAATATCTATGTGAAGAATTAATTGAAAATGGTATCATTAATTCAATGGACGAAATTAAAGGTATAGGACACCGTATTGTCAATGGAGGCCCAAAATATAAAGAAAGTATCTTAATCGACAATGATTTTATCAAAGAATTTGAAAATCTAATCGAATATGCTCCATTACATAACCCAGCTCATTTAGTAGGTATTAAAGCCTTCAAAGAAACATTACCAAATGTAAAAAATGTCTGTGTTTTTGATACAGCATTTCACCAAACGATGGATGAAGTTAACTACCTATATCCTGTTCCATATGAATGGTATACTAAATATGGTATAAGAAAATATGGAGCACATGGTACATCACACCGCTTTGTCTACAAAACAATATGTGAAAAATTACAAAGAGACGACCTAAAAGTAATATCTTGTCATATTGGAAGTGGAGCTTCATTATGTGCTATTGATGGAGGAAAAGTATTAGATACCTCTATGGGCTTTACCCCACTTGCTGGAATTATGATGGGTACTAGATGTGGTGATGTCGACGCTAGCATTATCCCTTACATCATGAAAAAAGAAAATCTTAATATCGACGAAGTAATAAATATTTTCAACAAAAAAAGTGGACTACTTGGCATAAGTGGAGTAAGTTCTGATTCGAGAGACATTGAAAATGGTATTAAAGAAGGCAACGAAAGATGTATCTTAGCACAAGACATGTACGTTCAAAAAATAGCTAACTATATTGCCATGTATAACAATCTATTAAACAATGCCGATGTCATTGTATTTACTGCTGGAGTTGGTGAAAATAGTGTTCAAACTAGACAAATGATAGTAGATAAAATTCATAGTTTAGGAGTTAGCCTTGACAAAGAATTAAATAATTGCCGTGGAGTACTTAGAAAAATATCTAATGAGGATTCACGTATTCCAGTATACATTGTTCCAACCAACGAAGAATTAATGATTGCAAAAGACACATATGAATTGATAGGTTAATATGATTAAATGTAACAAAACTTTTAAACAAATTAAAAAACAAATAAAAATATATAACAATATCTTTATTGCAAGACACATTGGAGCAGATCCAGATGCTTTAGGTTCTACAATAGCCCTAAGAGATCTTATAAAAGAAAAATATCCAAATAAATCTGTTTATGCTATAGGCAATCCCGCTAATAGATTTAAATTTATGGGTAATCTTGATAAAGTAGAAAACATTCCTAAAAATAGTTTATTAATTGTCTTAGATACTCCCGATTCAAAAAGAATTGATGGGATAGATATAAATGAATTTGATTTTATTATAAAAATCGACCATCATCCTTTCATTGAAAAATATGCCAACATTGAATACATCGATGATACTGCGAGTAGTACATGTCAAATAATCTTAGAATTTATTTACACTTGTCATTATAAATTAAACAAAAGCATCGCTGAAAAATTATATCTAGGCATTGCCTCTGATACAAATAGATTTTTATATGATTACACAACAGTAAAAACATTTGAATTAGTTACTAAAATGATTAAAGAAACAAAAATAAATTTTACTTCATTATATGAATCTTTATATTGTAAGCCTTTAAACGAAGTTAAGTTACAAGGTTATATTTATCAAAATATGACAGTTACTGAAAACGGCGTAGCATATATCAAAATAACCGATGCCCTAATAAAAGAATTTGGTATTGATTCAGCCAGTGCAGGCAACATGATTAACAATTTAAACTATGTTAACGAAATTCTAGTTTGGATATTCCTATCGGAAGATGTAAAGAGTAATGTCATTCGTGCCAACATTCGCTCAAGAGGCCCTGTCATTAATGAAGTTGCTTCCCGCTATGGTGGTGGAGGTCATAAATTTGCTTCAGGAGCAAGACTTGCCGATTGGGATTTAGCAGATAAACTAATCTCTTCACTAGATGAACTAACTAAAAAATATTTAGAAAAATAAAAAAAGGACTTCACATTACAAAAGTCCTTTTATATATACTTATCCATATCCTTAGGAACATTATCATTCAAAACTGCATTAATAATCTTCTGTTCCTTCTCCTTGCTTACTTCCTTACCAGTCATCCTAGATAAATCCCCAATTACTTCACGTAATACCTTTTCATCTTTCATATTACCTTGCAATTTAGCCGCTAAAGACAAAATTGTATCCTTATCAACATTAGTCTTTTTTTCTACTCTTTTAAAAAAACTATCTGAAAAAGCCATTAAACTACCTCCTAACATATATTATGTTAAGTTTCATTTTTTGTTAAATATCTTTTTCACCACGATTCTTAAATTGAATAGTTATAGGTGTTCCTTCAAAATCAAAATTTTCTCTCAACTTATTATCTAAATATCTCTCATAAGAAAAATGAACTAAACCCTTATTATTAACACTAAAAGTAAACTTAGGAGGCATAATACCACTTTGATTAACAAAGTATATCTTTAATCTCTTACCTTTATATGAAGGTGGTTGATTAAGTAAAACTGCATCTCTAATAACATCATTCAAAACGCTAGTCTTTATCTCTCTCTTAGAATTTTCATATACCTTATCTATCTCAGGCATAAGTGTATGTATTCTCTTCTTTGTTTTAGCGGACAAGAAAACTATTGGCACATAAGATAAAAATTGAAATTCTGCTCTCATTAACTTAGTAAAACCTTTAATATCATTCTTATTCATAACAGTATCCCATTTATTAACAACAAGCACCATTGCCTTGCCAGATTCCAAAGCATAACCCGCAATATGTTTATCATGTTCAATAATACCCTCTTCAGCATTAATAACAACAACACATACATCGCTTCGTTCAATCGCCTTCATCGCTCTTAAAACACTATACTTCTCAATACTTTCAATAATTCTACCATTCTTACGAATACCAGCCGTATCAATAGCCACATATTTCTTTTTATTATATGTAAATTCTGTATCTACAGCATCTCTTGTTGTTCCAGCATTATTACTAACTATAGCCCTTTCCTCATTCAAAAGAGCATTAATCAAACTACTCTTTCCTACATTAGGTCTACCTATAATACAAAACTTAGTAACATCATTATCATATTCATAATCAGTTAAAACAGGAAAATTTAAAGTAATTTCTTCTAATAATTCTCCTATTCCAACATTATGTTCACCACTTATTGGAATAACCTTATCAAAACCAAGCTCATAATACTCATAAATATTATCATTTCTTTTTTCATTATCAATTTTATTAACAGCAACAATTACTTTTTTACCAGACTTCTTGAGCATATCTCTAATTACAAAATCATTTTGATTAAGCGATTCTTTGCCATCAACAACAAAAACTAAAGTATCAGCTTGATCAATAGCAATTTCCGCCTGTATTTTAATCTCATCATTAAACAAATCCTTAGTTACATCAATACCACCAGTATCTATTAAATGAAATTTATAATCATTATAACTAACATCCCCATAAATTCTATCTCTAGTAACACCAGGAGTATCTTCAATAATAGCAATCTTTTTACCTACTAATCTATTAAATATCGTCGATTTTCCTACATTAGGTCTACCGACTAAAGCCACAGTTGGTAATTTCATATAGTATCACCTCGCAAAAATTATTTTACCATATATATTAAAATAAGTAAATTAAAGTTTAAATTTTTCAATACACATTTTACTTTTATTAATTCTTTTAAACCTATTATATTAACGTTTATCTCTCATTTCTTAACATCCAAAAAGTTTCCAAAATATAGCACTCAAAAGCACAAACAACTTATTTTATTATCCCTTTAACTTGTATCTAGTTACAACATTATTTAAGAAAATAAATAATAAAGAAAATATTATCATCACACTCATGTTAACCAATATTGGTCTCACATTATAAACATTTAACGTTTCCATCACTTGAATCAAATCATTAGTATTAATATACCAATACGTTGGTAAAAAATGTGCTATCTTCAAAACCGTATTTGGTAACATCTTTGCAGGAATAAAACAACCACACAAGAATGCTGAACCTAAAGCCACAACATTAACAATACCACTTATAGCATTCTTATTTTTAATTAAAGACGTTATTAAAAGTGCCAAAGTCAAAGAACAAAAAGTAAAAACAAATAAATTTAAAGCACATATTAAACCTAACTTTGTAAATACGATATTACCTAAAATAAAATAACTAAGCAAATAATATAAAAACCAAATAATTACCGAAAAAGTAAAACTCGCAACAAGTATTAAATAATTATGCCTCCTATAATTCATACTACTTATAACAATTCGCTTATTAATGGTATGTTCATGAAAACTAGTTAATACTAAACTAATAATATAAAGAATAACAGCCATAATACTATAACTAGCAAAATTAAAATAAAATGACATTCTCTCTGTTTTACTAGTATCCACCTTAGCAGTTATATCTATTTTACTCTTAGATATTAAACTACTATTAATAGCCTCGATTATATCACTCTCATTATTATAAAAATTAGCATAAACATTTTGTATTTTAATATATCTTTTTAACATCATTTCCATAAAACTTGCTTCATAATCTAATGCACTCTTAATATCTAAAACAGGATTCTTCCCACTAAGTACATCATTCCTATAATTATTAGGAATATAAATAATATAACTAACATCACGATAAAATAATGCATCATCTCTTGATTCCTCGTTATCTTTAATATCAACCAAATTAGCATTTTTCTCTACATAATCAATTAAATTCCTAGTTATACCCTCATCAATATCATTATTTACAATCAAAACATCAGGTTTACTAGCCATAAATACTAAAGACTGATTATTTGAAGACATATTAATACTACCAAATAAAATTAGCATAACTGTATATAAAATAATCATTCCTTTATGTTTTCTTACCAGTTTCCAAAAAGTTCTAAATACTGTCATACTTTTGCCTCCTCAAACTTATCAAAGATACTAAGAAAAGCATTACTGAAAAAATAATTAAACTAATTACATCTTTCTCAAAACGATTTCCCACACCATAATAATATAACGAATAAAAACCATCTGTTATCATATTGGCCGGATTCAGCTTATTTAAAAAAGGTAAATTTTTATCAAAAAGATACTTCGTGCTTATTCCCATCATACCTGATAAATAACTCCAAAACATCGTAATAGCAATAATAATTCCTGTTTTAGTACCTTCACTAGATTTAATCAGAGTAGCAACAGCTACACCTAAAGATAATCCCACTAAAGAACCTGCAAGAGAAAGCAATACAACTGCCAAAAAATTATTTCCATAATCGACCTTTAACACAAATATAGTATATATAAATAACAAACTCAATCCAATTACCTGCACTATATAACTAGCAAGAAAACCACCTAAAAGCATCGTACTTTTCTTAATTGGCGCAACTGATGAACGCATACCCACATTACTAACATTAGCTATAGCCTTATTAGTCGCAGTCATAGCAATTATCGAGCCATATAATGTAGCCATAGCAATAAGTGTATAAAATTCAACCATAGTATAGCTTAAATTCTTATTAGATATATTATTTAACCTAACTTGATTATCACTTAATAAATCATTTATTTTATTAATCAAATCTGAATAATTAACTTCACCACTATTATTCATAATCTCTTTCTTTATTAAATTACTACTTACTACTTTTTGACTTTCTATCTCATCAACCACATATTTTAAAATTGTCTCATTAATACCATTTTTAAATACTACTATTCTAACATCATCTAAACTAAAAAGTAAATAACCTGTTATCTTATTATCAGTAAGTAACTTCTTTGCATTGTCCAAATCGGTTACTACTGTATTGAATAACCTACCCTTATTATTCTTATCACTCAAATATGTAAATGCTTTTTTATAAATATCATTATCTTGATAAAAATGACTATCTACAATAGCAATATCAATAATATTTAAACTTTCTTCTTTTTCAATATTAGAAAAAGCCATATTAAAAAATGTCCCCAAAATAATTGGAAAAATAAATGTCCAAAACAAAAGTGCTTTATTACGTAATAATATCTTCAATGAATACTTAAAATTATGCAAAAACATTAGTCTCTAAGTTCCTTTCCTGTAAGTTCTAAGAAAACATCGTTTAAAGTGGGACGTTCAGCATATATCCTATTATAAGTAATCTTATTCTCTTTTAAATATGAGATTAAATTCTCCAAATTATTTTTACCTTTTTCATAAGTAACTACCAAAGTATTCATATTCACATCAATATTACAAACATTATTCAACTTCTTAATTTTATTTAAATCAAAAGAACCAATATCATTCAATTCAACAGTAATCTTCTCTTCAATTTTTGTTTTCTTCTTTAATTCATCACTTGTCCCTTGAGCCAAAATTTTCCCCTTATCTAAAATAATTATCCTATCGCACAATATCTCAGCTTCTTCCATATAATGAGTCGTATAAATAATTGTAGCACCATCATCCCTAAGTTTCTTAATACCATCTAAAATATTATTTCTACTTTGTGGATCCACTGCTACAGTTGGTTCGTCAAAAAAAATCAACTTTGGTTTATGAGCAATACCACAAGCAATATTTAATCTTCTAAGTAATCCTCCCGATAATTGTTTAGGATAAAATTTCTTAAAATCTTTAATCCCCACCAAATCAATAGCATCCAAAACATACTTTTCTCTTACTGCTATATCTTTAATATATAAACCACAAAAATAATCAATATTTTCATATACTGTTAATTCTTCAAATACTGCAACTTCCTGAAAAATAACACCAATTTTTTCCTTGATATCATAAGAATTAGGTCTCATTACTTTATCAAATATTTTAATACTACCCTTTTGAAATTTTAACAAAGACAAAATACAATTAATAGTAGTTGATTTACCACTCCCATTAGGCCCTAACAAACCAAGTATTTCTCCATCTTTTACTTCAAAAGATAAATCATCAATTGCCCTTAAATTCTTATAATTTTTAGTTAAATTTTTTACTTCGATTATATTTTTCATAATTGCCTCCTAAAATATCCTTGACCCATTTATAACAGTTTTATCCAAACTCAAAAGAACTACACCATCATTAGTATCAGCACCCAAAACACGCACCTCACTTTTAACATCACCTATATGCATTGGCTCAAAATTAGTAACAACAATAACTTGCTTACCAATTAAATTCTCGCAAGTATATAAATCTGTTATTTGAGCCGAAGATTCTTTAACACCAAATTCACTTCCTAAATCTATCTTTAATTTATAAGCCTTATTTCTAGCTTTTTTATTGACAGAAGCCTCAATTATAGTTCCCACTCTCATATCTACCTTATCAAAATTCTTTAATTCTATCATCTTCTCTCCTCAAAAAATTTATTCAATAATATTGTACCACATAATAATATAATTTTAAAAATATATTTAACATTTTCATCTTTTGCTATTGCGTTATATTTATTAAGACCATCTCAACATACAACAAAATTAATAACAAACGTTTGTAATTAAATTATAGTATAGTAAAAAACAAATGTCAATATTATTTTAACATTTGTTTGATTTTTTAATCTAAAAAATTTACAATTATATCTAACAATTCCTCTTTCATAACATCATAATTCAAATCCTTATGTTTATGATATACCACCTCATGACAATAATTATCAATTATTCCAATTAAAAGATGTACCTTTTCTTCAATATTCTTATCATTAAAACCACCTTTAATTAAAATACTTGAGACTTTCATAGTCAAAAGCATCTCTCTATCATTAAATATATTAGCAATATCTTTATCTAAACAACTCATTGCCATTAACTCCTCATGTGGTTCCTTTTTAATAGTATGAGTTTTAATATAACTATCTATCATTTTTACAAAAACTTCTCTAATATTCTTTTTATCTACATCCTTATTATCTATTATACCTAACATAGGAAACATAATCTTATCTGCATAATCTTTAGTCCCCTCAATAAATATATCTCTCTTATCATTAAAATATTGATATATAATACCAGTAGAAACATTTGCATATTTAGCTATATCCACACAACTAACATTATGATAACCCTTATTACACATCAATTCAAAACCCTTTTTAATTATTCTCTCCTTCTTAGCAATAGATGTCTTTTTAATAGGCTCTCTCACTTCACTCATAAAATCCTCCTAACAATATTATAACACCTTTTTACTTATTTTTATTCACACCCTTTAAGACTACTTACCATATCAATATTATTTATTTTATAGATAATATTTTAGACAAAAAATAAAATACTAAAAATGATGACTTACCAGTCACAATCGTTTCCACTATAAAAACCATCTATTCATATGAAAAATATTTCACATTAATTATATGCAATTAACACCCAAAAGTCAATATTAACATGAGTTTCTTCATATTATTTTATAGAAGATTATAAAAATTAAATAATAAAATACATTTTCCTAGAATAATATTAATTATGAAATCATTAATATTAATTATAAAAGGGTTTTTTATTGGTATTGCTAAAATTATTCCAGGTGTCAGTGGAGCACTTTTAGCAATCACATTTAATCTCTACGAAGAAGGTCTTAATGCTATTACTAACTTCTTTGATAACCCTAAAAAAAATCTATTCTTTCTTCTCAAAGTTGGATTTGGTATTATTTTAGGAATAATCATATTTAGCAAAGTCATCACTTATTTTTTCAAATATTATTACTTTCTAACAATGTTCTTCTTTATAGGTTTAATTGGAGGAGGCATTATCCCTATAATTAAAAAAAATAAAAGCAAAAATTACCCTATTATACTTATATCATTCATCATCATCTATTTAATATCAACTCTAACTGGAAATAATAATATAAACATTGAAAATAATTTTACCAAAATTTTAATCTTCTCCATCTCAGGCTTAATCGATGCTGCTTCTACAATTATTCCAGGAATAAGTGGTACCGCTTTACTTTTATTAATAGGAACATATAATCAAATCATCACACTAATTAGCAACATTACTAACATTGAAATAATTATTTCCAATTTAGAAATATTTCTACCTTATACAATCAATCTATTTTTAGGTTTAATTATTTTCACCAAATTAATGCACTATCTTTTTAAAAACAAACGTGAAAAAACAATATCATTCATTATAGGAATATCATTATCAACTCTATTAATATTAATCATTAAAACCCTAAATACCCCACATCAAAATACCATATTAATACCAGCCATAATTCTCCTCATCATAGGATATATAATTGGAAAAAATTTGGATAATTAAAAATAATAAAGACAAAACCTTTATCTTTTTTTTATACTGATGTATAATAAAATTAGTAAAGTCGAGATGGTAGTATGAAAAAGAAAATGTTAATTATTATAGTAGGAATTTTAATAGCACTATTCACAGTTGGAGGCATTATATTCTATTTTTTCATTCCTCCTAAAATACAATTGAATGGTAATAAAACAATAACAATTGCTTTAGAAGAAAAATACAAAGATGAAGGAATAAAAGTAATATGGCACAATACCAACATTACCAAAAAATTAAAAATTAAAACTACTAATAACATAGATAACACTAAAATAGGTAATTACTATATCGAATACAAATTTAAATACAATAATCAAGATTATAAAATAAAAAGAAAAATTAAAATAATTGATAATATAAACCCTGAACTAACTTTAACTGAACCGATAGATACCATTATGTGCCCAAATGATAATTATCAAACACTTGGATATACTGCCTTAGACAACTATGACAAAGACATAACCGACAAAGTAAAAATAACCAAAGAAGAAATTGATTCATCACACTATAAAATCATTTATAATGTCAAAGATAGTTCAGGAAACACCGCTACAAAAACAAGAAATATTACCATTGAAGACAAAGAAAAACCAGTTATCAAATTAATAGGAAAAACAAATCGTAACTTATTAAAAGGATATAATTACAAAGAAGCAGGATATCAAGCTTTTGATAATTGTGATGGAGATATATCTAATAAAGTTACAATAACTGGACAAGTTGATACAAATACAGTAGGAACTTACACCATAACATATAAAGTAAAAGACAGTTATGGAAACGAAGCTGTCGCCTACAGAAAGGTAAATGTAATTAATCCAGATACTAGCAAAAATGTGATATACTTAACATTTGATGATGGACCTAGCACAAATATCACACCTCAAATACTAGATATTTTAAAAGAAGAAAATGTTCAAGCTACATTTTTTATAGTAGATTTCGGTGGTACAAAGACCGACATAGTAAAAAGAATAGTAAACGAAGGACACACAATTGCCATTCATGGTAAATCACACGTCTACAAAGAAATATACAAATCCGTTGACGACTATATGAATAATATTAATTATATGAATGAAAAAATTAAAAAATTAACTGGAGTAGATACTAGGATAACAAGATTCCCTGGCGGAAGTTCAAATACCGTTAGCCGTTTTAACCCAGGAATAATGACCAAATTAACAAAAGAGGTAATTAATCATGGATATGTATATTTTGACTGGAATATCAGCAGTGGTGATGCTGGAGGTACAAAAAATGCAATAGGAATATATAACAACGTTGTCAATGGTCTTCGATACAACCGTGCTAATGTAGTCCTAATGCATGACTTAAACAGCAAAACATATACCAAAGAGGCTTTAAAAAATATTATTATTTATGGAAAAGAAAATGGCTATATTTTCAAAAAAATTACGGATAATACCCCAATGATTACAATGAAGGTAAACAACTAAAAAGAATCAATAATATGAATCATTTCATACTAAAGATTCTTTTTTATTACAAAAATATTGACAAAATATTATTCAATAACAAGAATTTGACCAATGCTAAGAAGATTACTAGAAAGATTATTTAGAGCCTTTAAATTATCAACGGAAGTATTAAATTTTTTTGCAATTGAATATAAACTATCACCCTTTTGAACTGTATAAGTAGTTTGTTTATGGGAAGTTGGAATCTTTAAAACCTGCCCAACACTTAATAGATTAGACGTAAGGTTATTAAAATTTTTTAATTTATCTACGGTCGTACCTAACTTTCTTGCTATAGAGTAAAGACTATCACCTCTTTGAACAACATAAGTTTCGCTTGGTAGTTCTTGCGATGGTGTTGTTATAGGTATTTTAAGTACCTGACCAATGCTAAGAGTGTTAGAGGCAAGATTATTTAACTTCTTAATTTCATCTACAGTTGTATTATATTTTCTCGCTATTGCATAAAGATTATCACCACTTTTAACTGTATAATTAATAGTTCCTGGTGTTACTGTTGAAGTAGTACTTGATTTTATTTTTAACACTTGCCCTATTTTTAAAGTATTAGAAGTTAGATTATTTAGTTTTTTTAGTTCATCAACGGTAAGACCAAATTTTTTAGAAATAGCATATAAACTGTCCCCTGCCTTAACAGTGTATGTTTCATCACTTACTACAAACGGAGAAGTATATTTATAGCCAGCATATTCAGCAATAGCTTTTATAACTGCCTCAGCCAATTGTTTATAGTTATCTTGTAAATATTTAACTTTATCTGGAGTATCATCAATAAAACCATATTCAACAATGACAGGCTGTGTACGACCCGTATTTCTATGCATAAAATAATAGTCTTTACTTGTATCAGATGGAAGTCGACGCTGATAATATTTACGAACGGACTGACCAGTATCAGCAATGTTGTTCAAAATGTCTTTGGCAAGAACATCACTGTTACGAAGGGCGTAAATTACCTCGGCGCCAGTACCACCCCCGAAGTCGTAGAATGTAGTTAATTTTTAAATCATTTCAAAATAATCATTATCAATTTTTTTGATATCATAAGAGTAGTTTATTTGAACTCCTACATTATGTTCTATCATAAGCTTTGCTAATTGATTTCCATTTATTAAAACTATTGTATGTGATAAATTTGTCGCATAATCCTTTGCTTCTTTTGTAAAATCAGATGTGGTAATAAAAATTCCTTTATTTGACTTTTTGGCTGATAACGCTCCCACAAAATTTTGTAATTGTGGTCTTCCAACATTGTCCTTCCATCTTTTTGCTTGAATATAAATTTTATCTAGACCTAACTTGTCTTGATTTATTATTCCATCTATACCTTCATCCCCAGATTTTTTAGTAACAGTATTAGAGTTATCATCAGAATTTCCATATCCCATTTTAGTAAGGACATCCATCACTAGCCTTTCAAAATAATATGGATCTTTATCAAATATTATTTCTAATAAATCATCTGCCAATTGTTCAGTTATCTTTCTATGTATTCTATCTATATTTTCCTCAGGAGTAATTTCTTCTATTTTATCAGTATTTACAACATTAGTATCATGTTCTTGATTGCTAAAAACACGATATTCTTCATATCTAGATAACAATTTTTTATCAATTCTATTAGGTTTTGTTTCTAATAGTTGACTACCTCTTTTAGTAATTTTATATTCTCCTCTTCTTTCAGTTTCTAACAATAAAGACTTTTTTAAATATGTTAATGCCCAATAAACTCTATTAGCCACTAAAGTTTGTTTTCCACTTGGAACAGTTAATTTTATATCACTTTCATCTAATTTAAAACAATCTATTGCTGCCTTCATACATTCATTTGTAGTATGCATATTATTATCACTAAATAATTGAAGAACTGGTAACATAAAACTTTGAAATTCTGGCACTGCCATAGTTATCACCTCAATATAATTATAGCATAATTATTGCAATTTTGGTATTAATCGGCCAAATATATGATTAAACTATTAATGTCTATATACATTTTTATATTACACAGTATTATTTGTATTATAATTTTAATAAATATGATAGTATAAAACCTAGATCATAATTTTATACATTGAAATTATATATTATTTCTACATTTTTATCTTTATCAACAATTATTTTATCTACTAGTATAAATAATAATTCTCTAGTAGGTTTTTTCATACTAATTAATTCTTTTATTTTTTGTTTTATTTCTTCATCATTATGTTTTTTAGGAACTTCATTAATAAAATTTTCTAATTCTTTTATTCTAGAGTTATATGTTCTTATTAGATTTTCTGTATTAGAAGATAATCTTGTATAAGTATCAACAGAGATTATCCCATTATATTTATCTTCATATAAAGCATCTATTTTTAGTTGTAGTTCTTTGATATTATTTTCTAATTTTTGTTTTTCTATAATCAAATCTTCCTTGTTATCCTTCTCACTTTTCACATTAGATATTAAATTATCAATATCAACTTTATCTATATACTTTTTACAAGTTTTTTTAATTTGATTTAAAATTGCTTTTTCAAAACTATTATATTCTGAAAAGTGTGGTTCACATAATCTTTGTCTTGGACTTCTAGAATATTTGTTGCAATTTATGGACCAGTAATTGCGTTTTTCTCTATAACTAACCGTTAGCTTATTACCACACTCTTTGCAATAAAGTAAGCCCTCTAATAGCCTCTGTGGGCGATTTAATTTTACTGTTCTAGTTCTATTAGCACTTGTCTGTATTTGATTAAAAATCACTCTATCTACTAATGGTTCGTGAGTATTTTCTACAATTATCCAATATTCACTAGAAAGACATATTCTCTTTTGTGACTTATAGTTTAATTTTGTCTGAACATTTTGAATCATATCACCAGTATACATTCTATTCTTTAATATTTTATTAATCGTACTACAAGTCCAGATATATCCATTTATTTGTCTTTTTGAATTTTTTATTTGCTTATATGCACTTGGTGTTGGAATATTTTCATTATTTAATCTTTCAATTATATCTGATATTTTATCTCCTTTTGATACTTCATTAAATATTCTTTTTACTATCCATGCTGTGTCTGGATTTGGTACTAGATGTCCTTTATCAAGTGGATCTCTCATATAGCCAAAACTTGGTTTACTACCTATAAATTTACCTTTCACTTTTTTATCTCTTAATATTGATTTTATTTTCTTTGATGTATCTTTACTAGTCATATCATTGAATAAAGCTTTAAAAGGTGCTATATCATTATTTGCAGAATCTAGAAAAGTATCTACATTATCTAGTATAGATATATATCTAACTTTCTTTAATGGAAAGTATTGTTCTATATAATAACCACATTTGATATAATCTCTACCTAATCTTGATAAGTCTTTAGTTATGACACAATTTATTTTTCCCTTTTCTATGTCTTCAAGTAATCTTTTAAATGCTGGCCTATCAAAGTTAGTACCTGAATATCCATCATCAACATACTCATCAGTTAAAACAAATCCATTATCCCTCAAATAATTCATAATCAAACTTCTTTGATTTAGTACACTCTCACTTTCAGACTCTCTTTTATGTGCTTTATCCTCATCCTCTTGCGATAACCTTATGTATATTCCTACATTATAAAATGATGGTGGTTTTACTGTGCTATACATTATTCTCCTTTCTTTTGCATAGCATCTTGTTTGCCGCTTCCATTATAACTCTCTTACCATCATTTGTGTCATTTATTTCATTATTTTGGTCTTTATATTTAAGTATTAAACATACATATTCTTGTAATAAAGTAGATATATCTTTACCATCATTTTTAAATGTTTCAGTTATTATCATATCACTCTACCCCTTTTGTTTTCATACTTAAATATATTCCTAATACTTAAAATTATTTTATTTTTACATCTTATAAATCACTCCTCCTTAATAAGAATTTTTAATAATTTTATACAAAAAGTGGACACAAAAACTGTGTCCTAATTTCTCTATTTTTTTTTAATATTCCGCGAGTACATTTTTAGCAGGATAAGGATGGCTGACAAACAACTCCCCAGTGAGGAGTTTAGCCTTATTTTTAAAGGATTTGTGAAAGACTATTTTGTCATACATTAAAATATTTGTCATACTATTGGGTTAACTAAAAACAACAAATTTTGTATCAAAAATAGCTGTTTGGTACACAAATGGTTATACAAATGACATACTTTTGGATTAACAAAATTGATAATTATGAACCTCTTTTCACACATAAACCAACTTTTTTAGGTACCTTAATTATTTATTTTTTTATAATTTCTTGGTACATACTTTTTGTTCATATAATTTTAGATAACAATTCCTCCTTACAAAAAAATACTATACTCATAAACTGAATATAGTATTTTAGCATCCAATAGTTCATATCTTAGGACTATTGCTATATTATAATAATTATATCGTAAATATATTAGAAGTCAATGTCAAAAAAGAGAGTGTTAAAATGTAAGTTATAATATAATTTATAATAACTTTATAAAATAAGTTATAATAATAAAAAGAGGAAAAAATAATTCTTCCTCAATGAATTTTTAATACATATTATAATTCTACTCAACAATGAAATCATCTGCAATTTTATTTAATTCAGTACTAATATGACCAAATTCTTTTCTTAAATCTAAAATTCTTATAGACATCTTGTTGCCCATTACAGATGTAGTACTATTATTTGCAATTTCTTCATCAGTTTGTGCATATAACAACATACCACTAACTATTTCATCAGTTTTATAAGCCTCATTTGACACATATGCAAATAGCTGATTCCAATTATCTCTACTAATAATTTTTTTATCATATCTACTTTTGCCTAATATGTTGGCATAAAATTTTGTATCTATAATTAAAACTTTATTCTTATGATATAAATTTATATCAGTAATCATTGTAGGTATAAAATCAATCATTGGATATCCTTCATCTATGTTCCATCTCATTTTTTTTACACCAGGCTTTAAATCTGGGTAATGTTTTATATAATATTCTCGTACAAATCTTTCATATATAACGGATAATTTTTCATCCTCAAAAAATTCTTTATACTCTTTTTCACCATTACTTTGTGTAATTATTAATTCATTCAAAATCAGATAGCAAATATTTATAATATACCTATATTCCTTATTTGACTTATTTAAAAGTATTTGATTCCACTGAATTTTTCTGTTATCCAATATATCAATGTCATCAAAAAACAAATATATTTTCTTTACCTTTTGTTTCAGTTCTTTCTTTACTTTGTTCGATTTTATTAAGTAAAACAATGTAGTTTTAATAATTTTATTTAGATAAATATTTTCACTAAAATCATCAAAATCACAAACTAATTTCTGATTAATCAATGTATTACTTTTAATTGTTTGACTAATGTTGATTTTACCTTTTGCTATAGAAGTTATTTCAGTAGTCAACTTATAATCTTTATAAAAACCTCTTTTTATCATTTTATTAATTAAAGTTAATAACATATACGATAATAAATCGTAAATATTTTCAAATTCTTCAAATGCACCAGAAGTTTTAGCCTTTTCAATAAGCTTATCAAATCTAAAAGCATAAGCTAGCATATAATAAATATTACTTATTCGATAATCTTTGTTATTCATTTATTACACCAGTTAATGCTTTTTCCCACTCTTCATATTTTGCTTTATCATCAAACCAATATTCCCTTAACATAGGTAATATATCATATTCAACGATATCACTCAATTCTTTTTCATAATCATGGTTTAATTGGCAAAAATAACTGTGGCCAATTTCAAAACCATCTCCCAACGAATCATCATCATCAATTGCAAGATTAAGTTTTTTAATTTCTTCAATTAATCTATCAAATCTTTTATCAAGATATTCCTCAATATATTGCTTAAATTTTTCATTATTAAAAGCAGGTACAACTTTGTAGAAAGAAAACCTTCTTCTCAAAGCATAATCTATCAGCGCTAAACTTCTATCAGCTGTATTTAGCATTCCTATAATATATAAATTTTCAGGGACATAGAATTCATCTCCAGAATAAGGTAATTTAAGTTTTTCTTTATCTCTTTTATCTGTTTCAATTAACATCATAAGTTCACCAAGAATTTTGCTAATATTACCTCTGTTTATTTCATCTATAATGCAATAATAATTATTCGATTTATCACTTTGTGCTTTTAAACAGAATTCCTTAAACACTCCATCAACTACTTTAAAATTTCCATCAACCGGTCTTATACCTTCGATAAAATCTTCATAGGAATAACTCTGATGAAATTGAATCATTAGAATTTTAGAGTTATCTTCATAACCTATTCTTGAATAAGCAAGTCTTTTTGCCATGAATGTTTTTCCAACACCAGGTGCACCTTCTAAAATAATATTTTTCTTTTTATTCAATAAGTTATTTAACTTTTCATAATCTTCCTCATCAATATAAACATCTTTTAAGAAATCTTCTTTGTTATATGGATTTATTTTTTCTTTTTTGTCATCATCTAAAATAATATTATTTTCATCAATAAAATCAATAAACTTATATAGCATGTCGCCAATATAATATGAGTGATTTTGATTCACTTCAGGGATCATGCGTCTAATAAATTTGTTTATTTCAAATGAAATTTTCTCTGAAGAATCATTTTTATTTATTGGTATTGAAAAATAGCTTGCTATAACTAACAATTTTTCTTTTGAACAAATATTCAAGAAATACTCTGGATAATAAATGTTTGCTAATTTTGTTAATACCATTGAAGTACCTTGTAAGTATGGGTATTTATCTTTTGCATTATACATATCTTTAATACCACTTAAACTTTTTAAATAACTATATAATTCCGTTCTAAATTGAAGCCAATACTCTTGCGGATTATCTATTTCCTTATTGTTTATTCCATAATATTTTTTTGTATCTTTTTTTCTATATATACCATGTTTGGCTGCTGTACCGCCACCAATACCTATCCCTAAATTTTTATATTTTCCATATTCTAACTTATAACTAAAGGAATTTTCATAATTATCAGTTCCTAATGCATATTCATCTAACTGAAGAATGTTTATTCTATCTAATGGGTATTCAGCTAAAAAGTCTTTTCTTCCTGTCGACCAATCATGATCACGTTTCAATCTCTCAATATTATCTACATAATATTTTCTAAATTTATTTATATAAGTCTTATCTATATCTAAATTTATTGCATCATTTAGTTTTGGATTTTCATAAGTTATATATTTTATATAAGAATCTGAATCATTTAGTTCTCTCTTTGCATCCAATAAACCATTTTGTCCCAAATACTTTGTATTACAACATTCCATCAACTTTTCAATATCATAGTTATCATTAAAGACCAATTTGTTATTTTCAAAAGTAAAATATGATGTATCTCCTAGCATGTTAAATAAAGCGTTAGTCGAACCATCATCTGTTGGTACAGTTAAGGCTAAGCCTAACATACTTTTTTCGAAAACACTTAATTTGTTTTCGTCCATATATTTTAAAATTGAATATAATGGATGAACATTTTTACCTTGTACTGGTTGAAAATAATTTAAGAAAACAATATCAAAATATTTTGTAATTGTTATTTCATCTTTTGCAACTTTTATTGCCAAATCGTTTAGTTCAAGATCTGAATTTTTCCAAATAGATAATTCGTGTCCTATCGTATACTGACTAGAAAATTGTTCTAAAGTGCCTTGATAACTGCCTATTCCATTATCATATCCACGAATGTTGTCTTTGAATAATCCATATCCGTATTTTAATCGTTCAGCTATTTCTTTTTTTACATCATCTACAGTTGCATTATTTTTTTTTGCATAATAAGTTGCTTTTATTAAACTTAATACTGTTTCCTTTTTCTGTGTTCTACATAAAGCATCAAAATATAAAGTTGAATGCTCCCTTGGAATTCCTGCCATACTACACTACTCCTCCTTCATTAATTCTATTATAGCACAAGCTATTGCATTTGCAAATTTTACAGGTACTGCATTACCAATCATTTTATAAGCATCACCTTGAGTACCGACAAATTCAAAATCGTCATCAAAGCTTTGCAATCTAGCTGCTTCTCTAACGGTTATAGACCTAGCTTGAGATGAATCATAGTGAATAAATCTTAAACCATCCTTGTGTAAATGAGCTAATATAGTTGTACTTGGTTCATCAGCTCTTAAAACATGATACTTATGAACATTTGTGCTACTACCGGTTGCCTTATTATATATTTCTTTCAAAATATCAGAATCTGTATACTGATTTTCACCTTTTTCTATATCTTCTGCTAACATTTTAAATATCTTAACATCTCTCAATCCATGATACCTCGGATGATGCCAGGTTATTGAGCATTCTGGATCTGTATGAGAAGGTCTTGTATCTCGATAATATGGCATACATTTTGGCAAATCGCCAATAGCCTCTTTAACACTAATTTTTCTTTTTGATTTATACCTTGGTAAAATTTGAGTATAAAATTTTTTTAATTCATTTTGGATATTTTTATTTTTAAAATACTTCTTATTCATGCCAATTAGAATCACTCTTTTTCTTGCTTGTGGAACAGAGAAATCACTAGCATCTAATACAGCATATTTTCTTATATCCTCAATAATTTCATATCCTTTAGATTCTATATCTCGTCTTATTAAATCTATAATAGGAGTTCCATCTGGCATTGCTGACAACATTCCAGGAACGTTTTCAAATACAAATAATTTTGGCTGTAATTTTTCTACAATTTGTAAATAATACTCAAATAGGTAGTTTCTATAGTCTTGCTTCATATTGTTTTTTTCTCTTACTCTACCAGCTACAGAATAAGCTTGACAAGGTGGTCCTCCAATTATGAAATCTATCTTCTTTTTTCCTATTATCTTTAATAACCCCTTATTTTTGCCATATTTTAAATCATCATATCCATTAAACAATTCATCTACTCGCTGTATATCAAATCTCATTACTGATTCATCCGCATCTGATATATTCCATTTTTCTTTTAGTCTTTTTGCCAATGTTTGTGTTGGTTTTAATTCCCATTCTACAGACGCAACTGGATTATATTTTCCGGTTTGCATAAATCCATCCAATAATCCACCACATCCTGAAAATAAATCTATAATATTATACTTCTTCATTATCTAATACTTCCTTAATTTTTTCCGCTACTGCTTTTCCCAATAATGGTGGAACTGCATTACCAACTTGTTTATACTGTTGCTGCTTACTACCATAGAATATAAAGTCGTCCGGAAATGATTGTAATCTTGCATTTTCCCTAACCGAAGGGATTCTATTATATTTATAGTGAAAGTGTGTTCTATGTCCTGTATCGATTGTCAAAGATGGCTTTTTACTATTGTATCTAGTTAAAGATTCATGATATTTAAATTTTTCTGATTCTCCAACAGGAAGATCTTTATAATTGCCACCATCCGGTATTTTGGCAATGTTTTCAATAGTTTTTTGAGCATGCTTAGTTGGAAAATGATTAAAAACTTCAATTGAATTTTTCCTCATTTGTTTTTGATAATCATTTGTTGGTTCCATAATGTATTCTCTAATTTTATCTAGTGAATAATCATTATCATTCTCTAGACTTGGTAAGTCGCTTATAGCTTCTTCACATGTTATATAATTCTCAGGTTTAATCTTTGGAATGGGATATTCAAACTCTTTCTTACCATTTAAAATTCCCACAAAAACTACTCTTTTTCTAATTTGGGGAACTCCAAAATTTGGAGCATATAAAATTTCTGCTGACATTTTATAGCCAAGCTCCGTGAAATCATTTATGATACGTTTTGCACCTTTGCCATCATATAGTTTTAACATTCCTGGAACATTTTCTAAAACTACTATTTTAGGTCTTAATTCTTTTGCTGTTTTAACCATAGCAGAATACAAAACATTTCTTTCATCATTTTCCTCTCTTTTTCCAGCAAGCGAAAATCCTTGACAAGGGGGACCTCCAACTAAAACATCCAATTGTATTTTATTATCTTCTAGATATTTTTTTATTTCAAAAATATTATCGTGGTTAAACAAATCCAACTTCATTGCTTTAGCACTACCGTGATTAGCTTCAAACGTTCTTAAAGCTGGCTCATCAAAGTCAACACCTAAAACCACATTAAATCCTGCATCCAAAAATCCTTTAGATAACCCACCAGCTCCACAAAATAAATCTACTACAGTATATTTTTTCATTTTATATCCTCCTTTCCACAATTTTCAAGTGCTCTTTCCCACCCTGAATAATCGTTGTTTTTAATCTTTTCTCTAATACATCTTCTTAAAGAATCATTTTGCATAATATATTCTATTATGTCATATGGCACTCTATTATTACTACTTTTGGCTGCCAAATCCAACAATCTGTACATGTTCTCATCATTTAATTCAAGTGCTGAACCAATTTTTTTTAACACATCAAAAGTAGGAACTCTCTTTCCTTTTTCAATATCATTCATATAAGCTGCTGACACTTCGCTACTTATCGCCAACTGTCGTGATGATATGTTTTTCTTAGTTCTTGCATTTACAATAAATCTACCTAAAGAATCTTTTTTCATTTAATCACCTCTGTATTAACTAATAAGCTTATATGTTAATATAATTATACAATACTTTTATTATAAATACAAGTTAAAAATGAAAATATGATTAAATTAAAATAAATATTTATTAATTTGATTTAATTTTTTGTTAATTTATTACGACACAGAGTAATTTTTTTATAAAATTGTCAATTTATTACGATTGCTTTTTTAACTTTAAATAGAGAAATAGTATAAATAATAAACACCATAGCAAAATACATTCTATTTTAAGTTGTTAATTCATAAAAAAAGAATTTCAACATTAAGCCAAAGTCCTTATATTTTAAAGCAAACAAGGTGCTATTACACTTTGCCTACATTCTTACCATTCGCACCCCCTGCATTCAAGTGATTAGACACCACAACCACATTAGGATTGTTACCAAACGCATCCAACACCAAATTAGTTCTTTCATTTGGAGCCAATGTCTTATCACTATCACGCGTCAATGCAACAGGTATCCCCAGTTCCTTAAACCTATCATACATATACTTAGATATCATCAAATTATAATCTTTTTCCTTCAAATTATTTCCCAAAGCACCCGAATCACTACCTCCATGACCAGGATCAATTACAATACCCACTAAAGATTTATCCATGTTTATCACCTATATTAGTCTATGTAATAATAAAATTTTTGTTAAAACCAAATTAACCATAAAATATCAACTCAACATTTTTGTACATCTGTAGTGTACATTGCTCGGCTACAAAAACACTACTTAAGAATCAATAAATATAAAAAAAGAAAAAGCACTTATCAATTACAAAATACTATAAAGTTTCTACAACTCCTCCATACATTATTCACAATTTAGTTTTGTATACTATTACTTTACATTTTACAATTTTTCCCTAAATTTTATCAACAATACCACAATCACATCAACTAATTCTATCTATATTCCTTATTTATCCTCTATTTTATACCTTTTTAACTGTTACTCAAGAATTATTATGTATATTCACCCTCAATTTTATATTATATACTATGTATTTTTTCGTAAAATGCACTAGATTTATAATACAAAGATAAATAAACAAAACTATCCCATGAGAGTCAATTATCCTTTAATCTTACCACCTAACCACTTAGCCAGCAAATATCCCCCCAAAATAGAAAATAAAAAGTATATATGTACCACTCCATCATTTACTAACCTAAGTAACATAAAATAAAGGATTACATTAACAATAATAAAAAGTATATTAATAATTATTTTTAAAACAAGTCCCTTACAATATAAAAACTTATAATTAACACTTACTAAAATAAAGAAAACAATACCATATCCAAATGACATCAATATAGATTCTATTTGTAACACAAGTTCCATTATTTAAATAACCTTGTTAAAAAAGAATTCTCCTTTTCCTTTTTTAAAGAACTAGTTTCAAAATAACCCAAACTATCAACGTGCCCTTTGATTGAAACATTTCCCTGATAAGTATCCAACTTAATAATTTCCAATTCGCTTCCCTTAATAACTAAATAACCAAGTGTCGTTTCCATCAAAAATTCCTCATTATCAAAACTTTCTATCTTCTTAACCCCACTTACTATAATGCTTTTCCTTTCTGCAATAGTAATACCATGACTAAAACTACTACCAATTTCATTTACCTTGTCCATTATCTCACCCATTTAATCATATGCACATATTAAAAAAAAAGACTAATTTTTAAGTTCATTAGCCATTTCAACAAAAATATTTATATCCAACTGCTCTGCTCTAACAGATAAATCATAACCATACTTCTTTAAAACATTCTCCACCTTCAGCAAATCATACCCTTTCAAATTGTTTCTTAAATTCTTCCTTTTAAAACAAAAACTGTCTCTCACAAGCTTATAAAACAAAGTCAAATCACAAACTTCCTGCTTCTTATCTCTTTTCTTTAAACATATCACAGTACTATCAACTTTTGGTTTGGGAATAAATGAATTCTTACTAACATCAAATAACTTTTTAACCTCAAAATGATAATTCAAATAAACAGTTAAAGAATTATAATCTTTATTCCCTGGTACAGCACAAAATCTATCAGCAACCTCCTTTTGTATCATAACGACAATATAAGAAACATCTATTGCATCAGTTATTAACTTATTAATAATAGGTGTTGTAATGTAATAGGGCAAATTAGCAACCACATATAATTTCCTATAATTATATTCTTTTATATCCTTTACTACATCAGCCTTTAAAAAGTCCTGGAACTTTATATCGACATTATCAAAACTACAAAGATTATTTCTTAACACACTCTCTAACCTTGTATCTATCTCATAAGCTAAAACATTCCCTGCAACATACGCTAATTTACTAGTCAAAACACCACTTCCAGGACCTATTTCAATAACTAAAGTATCCTTATCTATTGGCAAAGAACTAACTATCTTATTAATAATATTATCATCATTTAAAAAATTTTGCCCCAAAGACTTTCTAAAATTAAAATTCTTATCTATCATAATCTCACCTACAAAAAGCACTAACTTATGTTAGTGCCTATTTACCACTTCTAAGTATATCACAAGTAACATTATACTTCTTACCTATTGTTGTCTTAGCAATAGCCTCAGACTCAACAACTAAATCTATTTGAATCGATTTACTAAAACTAATCCCGCCTCCACGATCTAAAACAATAGCCAAAATTGGTTCCATACCATTTATATTAGAAATTCTAACAATTGAATACATCGGTATAGACTTATCCATCGCTACAATCCTAAGTGTTCCAAACGTTGGATCATCATAATAAATAGTATCTCTTATTGAATAGCCAGATGCTGTCTTACCCGTAGTACAACCTCTACAATCATAACCATATCCTGTCATAACTAAATTCGTATAACTATTCAAAACAGGATAATTAGAAGTATCAATAGGATCATACTTTACTACAGGCTTCTCTTCTACCTTAGGTTCTTCCTCTTTCTTTTCTTCTTCTTTAACTTCTTCTACCTTAGGAGTCTCAACTACCTTAGGTTCCTCATTTTGTTTATTCTCATCCGTTAATATTACTTCTTCTTGTTTTTCTTCTACTACCTCTTCTTTTTTTTCTTCTGTATCAATTAAAATATCATCAACAAAAAACTTAGAAGTAGTATCTATCATTTTTACGGCGTCACTATTCTCTACCGTAAACACTAGTTTCTCATCTTTATTTCTAGGCATTACGAGTACCACAAAAATTCCCGCAATCACAACTTCAAAAGCCGGCCAAAAAAACTTGGAAACTATTTTTCTCATTTTTTCACCTCTTAATTATTGTACTGAAAATGCCAAACTTTTCCATTCATTTCGTGCATATCTTACTTCAGTAATAGAATTTTACCACAAAAGAACCTATTTGTCAAATATCATCTTCACATTACCACTAGTCGCACTCATAACGCTATCTAAACTAATACCCTTAATCTCCGCGATTTTCCTTGCAATTAAAGGAATATATGCAGGTTCATTAGAATTTCCTCGATATGGTTCAGGAGTTAAATAAGGAGAATCAGTTTCTAATAGAATATATTTTAAATCTATCTTTTTTATGACTTCAACTATATTCTTAGCATTTTTAAAAGTAATTATACCACCTACTCCTAAATAAAAGCCCATCTTTATAAGTTCCAAAGCAGTTTCTACACTTCCAGAATAGCAATGCATAACCCCCCTCAATTTACCATTATATCCTCTTAAAATATTCATCATGTCCTCAGTCGCATCCCTAGAATGTATAATCACAGGCATATCATATTTAATAGCAAGCTCTATTTGATGGATAAATACATCTTTTTGCAATTCCCTATCCGCTCCCTCATAGTGGTAATCCAAGCCAATTTCTCCAATACCAATTATTTTCTCATTTCTAATATTTTCTTCCAAAAAACTCATATAATTATTATCCAAATTATCCAAATTCAAAGGATGTATTCCTATCGTACCATATAAAGAATCATATTTACCAACTTTTTCCAGTACCTCCAAATTACTCTTAATATCACATCCTGAAATAATAATCTTTAAAACATTATTATCTAAAGCCCTAGCAATTACTTCCTCTATATTACTATAATATTCATCAAATAAATGAGCGTGTGTATCAATAAACATAAAAATCACTTCCCATATAAGCATAACTTCAAAACATCCTTTAGTCAAGAAAAAAACCTATACTTAAGTACAAGTTAATTTCTAATATGCAAATAATATAAAAAACAAATAAGCATACCAAATAAATAAAATAAATCCAAAATTGAATACTCAGTTACTACTAAAATTAAAGCTAGTAACAAAGTTACTACAAAAAACAAAATACAACCATCAATACCACTAAATATTTTTGGCATAAATTATTTTTTTCCTCCCTATATCATATTTTAACGCATAAAACCACTATAACAAAACAAAAAGACATTGTAAACAAAACAACAATATCTTTTTTTATTTAACAGAAGTCTATGTCAACTATTTAACTTCAATTCTTTGAAATATTGGATCGGCAATACCAACTTTAGCACCACTTACATAACCACCAAATTCATTTACTGAAAACATATCTTTAATATCAGTATTCAATTGCTTAAATATTCTTTCGCTTGCACTCGGTATAAAAGGACTAAGAAAAACTGTACCGATCCTAATAGATTCAACTAAATTATATAAAACTGTAGCAAGCCTATCCTTTTTATTTTCTTCCTTTGCTAAAATCCAAGGCATTGTCTCATCAATATATTTATTACAAGCTCTAAATAAGTCAAAAATATGCTCAAGTGCACTAGATACTTCCAACTTATCCATATCTTTATCCACTTTATCCCTTAAAGACAAAGCAACTTTTATTAAATCATTATCCAATTCTTCACTACACCTTGTATTAGTAACAACACCATCAAAATATTTATTAATCATACCAATTGTTCTATTAACTAAATTACCTAAAACATTAGCCAAATCAGCATTTGCTCTAGTAACCATCGCATCAACTGAAAAATTACCATCATTTCCAAAAGGTACTTCTCTAAGTACAAAATATCTAACCGCATCTATTCCATACATTGCAATATATTCCCTAGGATCTTGATAATTTCCCGAACTCTTTGATATCTTACCACCATCAATTACTAACCAACCATGTCCAAATACCTTCTTAGGAAGTTCTAATCCTAAAGCCATCAACATAATAGGCCATATAATCGTATGAAACCTAACTATTTCCTTACCCACAATGTGTAAATCTGCAGGCCAATACCTTTTAAACTTACTGTCATCTTGACTTAAATATCCTAAAGCTGAAATATAATTAGATAAAGCATCTATCCATACATAAACTATATGTTTATCATTAAAAGTAACAGGAATGCCCCATTTAAAAGAAGTTCTTGATACACATAAATCCTCAAGTCCTGGCTTAATAAAATTATTAATCATTTCATTTTTTCTCGAAACAGGTTGAATAAACTCTGGATGAGACTCAATATAATCAACTAATCTATCTTGATACTTTGATAACTTAAAAAAGTATGCTTCCTCCTTAACCTCGTGTACATCTCTTCCACAGTCAGGACACTTACCGTCCTTAAGCTGAGTCTCCGTCCAAAAAGATTCACAAGGTGTACAATATAAACCCTTATATTCCCCCTTATAAATATCTCCTTGTTGATATAACTTTTCAAATATCTTTTGTACACAAGCAACATGCTCACTATCAGTAGTTCTAATGAACTTATCATAACTAATATCTAAACTCTTCCATAAATCCTTTGCATTATCCACGATTTTATCAACATATTCCTTAGGACTAACACCTGCCTCAATTGCCTTCTTTTCAATTTTTTGGCCATGTTCATCAGTACCAGTTAAGAAAAACACATCATATCCATTTAATCTCTTATATCTAGCAATAGCATCAGCTATAATTGTTGTGTAGCAGTGCCCAATATGAAAATTAGCAGATGGATAATATATTGGTGTCGTTAAATAAAATTTTTCTTTCATATCTATTCCTCTTTTCTATCGGTACTACCAAAACCACCTTCACGCGTCTTAGTAACTACCACCTCATTATCACATATCATAAATTTTTGTATTATTCCCTGTACAAAATGTTCGCCTTTTTTTATAACAACATCTAAATCACCCTCATTTTGTAAAAACACAAAAATATGACCCTCATTACTAACATTATTATAATAATCAGCATCAACGATACCTACTTGATTACACATCCGTATATTATATTTACATCCCATTTTACTGCGGACATACACTCCAAGAAATTCATCATCATTTAATCTTACCTTAACACCAGTAGGTATCTTCAAAATTTCACCCTTTTTAATAGTAATATCTTCTATTGCCTTAAAATCATAACCGGCACTTTTCAAAGTTGCCCTTTTTGGTAATTCATATTCATTATACAAATCAATGTTATCACAAATATCTTTTTTAAATTGTGCAAAACTTATTTTTTCAAAACGCCTCATAACATCACTCCCATAACAAGTTTTTTCATAAATTTATTTTACACAATTTTCCATAAAAAGTAAATGTTTTTTTTGGTTTTATTTGCTACGCTGTTATAGTGCGTAAAAATAATTTCATAAATTTATATATCCTAGTATAAAATTACTAAATCTTGGCAAAATATTTAGTATTGGAGGTAATAAATATGAAATCAACAGGAGTAATTAGAAGAGTAGATGATTTAGGTAGAATTGTTATACCAAAAGAAATAAGAAATAATATGCGCATCAAAAGTGGCGAAGGTTTAGAAATATTTACTGATGACGAATGCTTAATTCTAAAAAAATTCTCTCCCATTGAAAACTTAGAATCACTAGCCACGAAATACACAGAAGCCATATATCAAGTAGTAAAACACAACATCATAGTAACCGACTTAAACAAAGTCATCGCCATATCTGGTAACCTAAAGAAAAAATACTTAAATAACAACATCAGTCCCTTTGTAGAACGCAGTATTGAAAGAAGAGACAGTTTTGTTGAAAGACAAAAAAAAGAAGTCGAAATAATAGAAAACGTCAAAGAATATGGTTATTACTCATTTAGTTCAATTGTTTTAAATGGAGATATCCTAGGAAGCGTCATTATCTTATCGACCGAAACCCCACTTATTCAAGTAGAAGAGAAAATGGCCGAAATCCTATCTAAATTAATCAGTGGAAGTATTTCCATATAATAAAATAATATTGCATTTTACCTAATAAATGTTATAATATGTTTGGTGATTTTATGAACACAAATTATCATTTATTATGTAAAGAAGAAATACAAAAATTAAACAAAGTAAAAAAAATATTACTTCATAGTTGCTGTGCACCTTGTAGTAGTTATGTCATATCATTTCTAAGTAATTACTTTGATATCACCGTTTTATATTATAATCCTAACATCTATCCTGAAGAAGAATATCTAAAAAGAAAAGAAGAACAAATAAGATTAATAAAAGAATTAAAAACAAAAAATAAACTAGATTATATAGACTGCGATTATGAAAATGACAAATACGAAGAAGCCATCAAAGGATTAGAAAAATGTATTGAAGGTGGTAATAGATGTCAAATATGTTTTAAATTAAGACTAGAAAAAACTGCCCAAATAGCAAAACTTCATAATTACGACTACTTTACTACCACCTTAACAGTTAGTCCTCATAAAAATGCCAAAATAATTAATGAAATCGGTTCATCACTGGAAAATATTTATAATATTAAATGGCTTTATGCTGATTTCAAAAAAAATGAAGGCTACAAACAGTCTATAACTTTATCCAAGCAATATAACTTATATAGACAAAATTACTGTGGATGCAGATATTCAAAAATGCCTAGTTCAAACTAAGCATTTTTTAAAAAAACATTTTTTCCCATATTTCATTCATATTCCTTTGATAATTACTTACTATAATACTTAAGACAAGGAAGGAAATTATATGAAAAAAATAATTAACAAAGAAAAAATAATTACATTACTAACCGGAGCAATAACAAGTACAATAATATGTCTTATTGGTTTTGCCTTATTTTATAACTTTTATATGAAAAATCTAGTTACTACCAAAACTAAAATTGAAAAACAAGTATCAATTACTGAAAACGGCATAGCAGAAGCAGTTGAAAAAGTTTATGATGCTGTAACCGTCGTAGAATCATTAAAAAATAACCAAGTTTACCAAACAGGAACTGGTTTTGTCTTTAAAATTGATGAACAATATGGCTACATTCTAACCAACCATCATGTCATTGAAGGAGCGGAAGAAATACAAATAATTCTAACTAATCAAGAAAAAATAAAAGCGAATATTGTAGGAAGTGATGAATACTCAGACATTGCTGTACTAAAAATAAATAAAGATAAAGTAATCAAAATAGCACCACTTGGTAATTCAGTCAACCTAAAAGTAGGAGATACCTTATTCGCCGTCGGTGCACCACTTGATGCCGAGATATACTCAAATTCAGTAACACGTGGTATTTTATCAGGAAAAAACAGACTAGTTGAAGTTACTAATAACAAAATGAACACATATATCATGGAAGTATTACAAACTGATACAGCCATTAACTCAGGTAATTCAGGAGGTCCACTATGTAACTCAAATGGTGAAGTAATAGGTATCACCAATATGAAACTTGCCAGTACTGCTGTCGAAGGCATGGGCTTTGCTATTCCCATAGAAACCGCTGAACAATATGCTAACATTATAATTGAAGGAAAAACTATCGAAAGACCATACCTAGGTATTAGTATCTATGAAGCAAAAACCATGTTTACCTCTACCAGTGAAGGCATTTATATTGAATCAGTAGTAAACAATTCACCTGCAGAAAAGGCTGGTTTACAAGCTGGAGATAAAATAACAAAAATAAACAATGTTGATATTAAAAGTGTTTCTTACTTCAAATATACGCTTTATAAACAAAATGTAGGAAGTACTATTAAACTAACATATATAAGAAATAATCAAGAAAAAACAGTTGATATCAAATTAGAAAGCCAAAATCAAAAAGCATAATAAAACTCCATGTACATAAGATTAACTTATTACATAGAGTTTTTTCTACCTATCTATATAATTATCTTTATCCACCTTAATACTATCATCACTCATACTCTTAGGCGTATAATTAATAATATTTTGACTCTTCAAAAACTTATAAATTCCAGGAGCCCCAATAAAACTAAACAAACTAATCCATATACTTATAACTAAATCTTTCTCATAAAAACTATATACAAAAGGTATTCCAATTCCAAAAGATAATATTAAATTCAAGAAAAAGATATGCCATTCTTTCTTTATAAAAGGCAAACTTTTACATTTTTGAATCGCAGCCATAACAACAGAACTTAAAGTAATAGAAATCATTAAAATATCTAAAAGTTTTTGAGTTACTAAAACATCCATTATATCACCTCCTTAGCAATCTTTTTTGATAGGTATCTTATCTATTTCATCTCTTATATCATCTATTATTCCATCACCACCTAATTTTTTATACTCAATATATAAATTATTAAGTGTTTCTTTTTCGTTTAAAGAAATACAACCCTTATTCTTGTGTAAGTAGTATTTGTCAACATAGATATTCTTAATGATGGCAACAATAGATACACGATTAACTTCAATTGTACTAATTATTTTTTTAATTCTCTTATAAATAGCAATAATTAAAGTTGTTGTTACTGTAAGTACTATTTCAATTAAATAATCAACTAAATATTTCATATAACCACTTCCTACATAAATTCTATGTAGAAAAAAATTTATTGAATATTTAAATAATACAAAAAAATGCAAATATTCTAAATTATTTGCATTTTTTTTCTTCCTCTAATTTCTTATAATAATCATATCTATTCTTTGCCCACACCTTCTGTTTTTGAAGTAATTCTTTATTCTCAATAACATTATATCTATTTTGACTACCTAAAAATTCCTCATAAAGATTAAAATCAACATTCTTACTATCAAGCGTAAAATTTAAAGTAACAGGATCGTATCTAAAAGTTAAGAAATATCCACATTTCGTAGCCAAAGAAGCATTTTCTAAATCAGTTCCCATTCCCTTTTTAATACCATGCTCTATACAAGGAGCATATGCAATAATCAAAGATGGCCCCTTATGATTAATAGCCTCATCAAGTACTTTTAAATATTGTTCCTTATTATAACCAATATTAACACAAGCTACATATACATTGGGATAACACATTGCCATTCTTGCTAAATCCTTTTTATAATTAGTCTTACCTGAAGATGCAAAAGATGCAATTGCCCCAAGAGAAGTAGACTTCGATGCCTGCCCACCAGTATTAGAATAAACCTCTGTATCAAGCACTAAAATATTAATATCATTATCAGTAGATAAAACATGATCTAAACCACCAAAACCAATATCATAAGCAAATCCATCACCACCAATAACAAAAACAGTCTTAGGAAGTATATAATCTTTATTCTCTTCTAAATATTTATCATAATCAAGATTATCATAAACATACTTACATATATTATAATCATTATAATTATCTAATAAATTTTTAACAAGTTCCTTATTCTTTCTACTAAATTTAGCATTCATAAGATATTCTCTTAAATCATCACGCTTCTTTTGATAACTTATCTCAATTCCAAGACCATACTCACTATTATCTTCAAAAAGAGAACTAGCCCAAGCCACCGAATATGGTGTTGATGGCGAAGATGCCCCATAAATTGAAGAACATCCTGTAGCATTAGCAATAACCAAACCATCACCCACATATTGTGTCAAATTCTTAATATAAGGTGTTTCTCCGCATCCTGCACACGCTCCAGAAAACTCAAACTTTGGACGATTAAACATTATATTTTTAACATTCTTAACATCATAATTATAATTACCATTTAAATTATTATTAACTAAATTATCAAAATCTTCTTGACAACATTTACTCTTATCATAATTAATTAAACATAAAGCCTTATTTCCCATCTTACCAGGACAAGCATTTACACATAAACCACATCCTGTACAATCTTCATAACTAATAGCAATCTTATAATTTGCATCCATATTACTCTTAGAAAGTACTGCCTTAATAGAATTATCTTTACTTTCCGTTAAAAATGGCCTAATAACCGCATGAGGACAAACAAAAGCACATTGATTACATTGAATACAATTTTCCTTCTTCCAAAAAGGTACTACCTCCGTAATATTTCTCTTTTCATACTTCGTATTACCACCTTCATAAATACCTTCCTTATTCTTCAAAAACGCTGAAACTGGCAAATCATCACCTTTTAAACAATTAATAATCTCCTCATTATTTTTATAAACAACATCTTTATAACTTAAATCCTTCCATTTCTCTTCCACTTTTATTTCTACTAAATAATCAAGAGCCTTATCCACTATAACATTATTAATTTCAATTATCTTTTCTCCCTTACTTAAAAACCTATGCTTATTCTGTGCTTTCATAATAGCCTTTACTTTATCTATCTTAATAATATTAATTAGTTTAAAAATAGCAATCTCCATACAAGTACTAATCTTATTCTTAAGCCCAACCTCATTAACTATCTTATTTGCATCTATTGTATAAAATCTAATGTTTTTCGTAGCTAATAAATACTTAACCTTATCAGGTAAACTAGCAACTATCTCTTTTTCATTTAAATTAGTATTCAACAAAAGAATCCCATTATCACAGACATTATCTAAAATATCATACTTATACATATAGCTATCCTTAGAAACCACGACTAATTTAGGATTTAAAGGATAATATGGCTTTTGAAACTCCTCATTACCTATTCTCAAATAACTCCTAGTAACGCCTCCACTTTTCTTAGAATCATATTGAAAATAACCCTGTACATACTTATTAGTATTATCACCAATAATCTTAAGAACATCTTTTGATGTTGAAACCATTCCATCAGACCCATAACCATAAAATAAATACTCATCTAAATCACTAGGTATAACAAAATTTTTATCAAAATTCAAACTTAAATTAGTTACATCATCATTAATACCAATAGTAAAATTATTATGTATCTTACCTTCCTCTACATAATCAAAAATAGCCTTAATATGAGCAGGAGTAGTATTCTTAGAAGATAATCCATACCTACCACCATAAATATTAACATTCATATCCTTTAAAGCACTACAAACATCTAAATAAAGTGCCTCCCCATTAGAACCCGCTTCCTTACTACGATCTAATACAACAATATTCTTAACACTATTAGGTATTTTACTAAGTAAATGTTTATTACTAAAAGGACGATATAAGTGTACCGAAATAACTCCATATTTTTTATTATACTTATCATTCAAATAAGAAACAGTTTCATGTATTGTATCACAAACACTACCCATAGCAATAATTATCGTATCAGGATTATCTGCTCCATAATAATTAAACGGTTTATAATTAGTCTTACATATCTTATTAACCTTATTCATATAGTAACATACATCAAGAATTGCCTCTTCATAAAATTTATTTCTCACTTCCATACATTGAAAATAAGTATCCTCATTTTGAGCCGTTCCTCTAGTATTAGGCCTTTCTGGATTAATTGCCTTAGCCCTAAAATCATTAAGACTCTTCTTATCAATCAATTCCTTTATTTTATCATTATTTATTAACCTAATCTTATTTATTTCATGACTTGTACGAAACCCATCGAAAAAATGAATAAAAGGCAAACTAGACTTAATCGCTGATAAATGAGCAACATTAGCTAAATGATAAGCCTCAATGGGATTATTTGAACATAACATACATACCCCAGACATTCTTGTCGCATATATATCTTGATGATCACCAAAAATTGATAAAGCATGTGTCGATATACTGCGGGCCGCAACATGAATAACTAAAGGCAACATTTCTCCAGCTACTTTATATAACGAAGGTATCATTAAAAGCAAACCCTGACTAGCCGTAAATGTCGTAGCTAAGGAACCAGCTTGAAGTGCACCATGAACGAGTCCTATTGCCCCAGCCTCACTTTGCATCTCTACCACTTTAACTTTATTACCAAAAAAATTAACATTATCCTTAGTCATTTTATCAACCAACTCTGCCATAGGAGAAGCAGGAGTTATTGGATATATTCCACATATTTCACTAAAGTTATAAGCCACACTAGCAACGGCATTATTCGCATCCATTGTTTTATATTTCATACAATACCTTCTTCCTATTATAATTTTATCACAAAATTAGAAAAAAAGATACCAAGTTACAAGATATCTTCCTTAATAAAATCAATTATCTTTTCACCCATTTTATCCCCATTAACAACCAAATATTTCTTTTTAATTTGATACTCTTTCATAAAACTATCTATCTTATCACAAACACCTTTATTATCTAAAAATATAATTCCATCAACCGCCTCCTGATAATAAAAAATGGCTCCACATAATTTCTTATTATAAATATCATTTTTAACATGCTTAGCATAACTAGCACCAAGTTTTTTATTTAAAACATTAGCATATATCAAACCAATATCGTTATTAATAATATAATTATAACTTAAATCATCTACATATCTATCATAAATACTATCATACATTGAAACTATCAAAATTTTCTTATTTTCATTATAAAGCATATTGTTTTGATTATTTAAAACTATCCTCTTAACCTTAACTTCCTTATTTTTAGCCTTAATAAAAGCATAAACTATTCTAAAAACATTCTTACTCACCCTAAAACCCATACAAAAAAAAGAATAAAACTCCAATAATAAGTTATCGTAATCTTTATATAAAATCATTGAAATATTAGGTAAAACTCTCATTATATCTTGATAAAAGCAATTATTTTCTACTAAAACATAATCACATTTATTAAACAAATAAAAAATATGACTCATATAAATCTTATTATTATAACTAGTATTAATATTAAATATCGTTGCATTTTCACGTATTTCGTCATTAGTACTAGGACTCACACATACACTACAACCCAAATACTTAAAAAAATTTCTCCATAACTTATTATTTTTATAATATAAATATGCCCTAGGTAGTCCGATTATCTTTTTTCTCATATATCTCTCCAATAAAATCTATGTAAAAATATTCATTTTATTCTAAACTATCTATAAAACTTTGAAATAATCTTCTTTGATAAACATCATCATTTTCTTCTGGGTGCCATTGGCAAGCAAGAAAAAATCTTTTACTATTATCCTCAAATCCTTCAATAACATTATCTTCACTTTTTGCATTTACAAAAAGAAAAGAACCCTTTACTTGATAATTATGTCTTGAGCATACCATTATTGTCTCACTCTTCAAAATACTATATAACTTAGAATTTCTTCTTATTTTTACAGAATGATTAACTTTATAATGATTATTCACTCTTACATAATTACCTCCCTTATAAAAAGCCATAGATTGCATACCAAGACATATCCCTAACGTAGGAATGTCATTTTTATATAAATAATCTATAATCTTAATATCAAAATCGTAAAACTCATCACCCCCCTGCAAAATAATACCATTACACATCTTAATTAAATCTAACATCTTATTAAAATCATAATCAGTAATTTTAGGTCCATCTTCATAACCAAAATCAATATAATTATCTTTACACGGTGGAATAATTACCATAACATTAACGTTATATCTTTGAATAACCTCTAATAATTTCTTATTAACAACCATAACAAAATTATTTTGACTAGTTATATCTGGCCTAGCTACAATACCTATTATTTTCATATAATCCCCAAAATAAAATATGAAAAAAAATAAAAATATATAACACAATTTTCAAAATAACTCTAAAATCTTAAACCATTAAAACAAAAAATATCAATTTTTTACAAATTTAGTATTCTCTAACTATTAAAACTATGTTATAATAATTACAAAGAATAAAGAGGTGCTAAAATGAATGAATTACTTTTTTTAGTTACAATTATAGTGTGCATGACAGGAATAATCGCTTTTTACAAGTACCTTGGTCATGATGGACTATATCTTTGGATTATCATTGCAACAATATTTTCATTCATTGCATCATTTAGAACGATGCCCTTATGCAACTTTAATGTTAATGGAGCATTTCCAATTCTCAGTTCCATCTATATATGCATTTTTATTCTAATAGAAAAGTACAATAAAAAAGAAACTAAAAAAGTTATCTCAGTTACTATTTTCACGATGCTAATAACAATATTTTATTTCTATATATCTTCAGTATATAAACCAAGTATCTATGATAATACTTCCGTTTACCTAACCAAACTATTAGAAAATAATTTTCTTAACTTAATACTATTTACAATAATGCTAGGACTAAGTGAATATTTAATAATTATTATATATAAACACATTAAAGAATATTATGATAATCCATTTGTTAAAAATTGTTTAACCACGATTGTAATAAGCATCATTGATACAGCTATATATTTACCTATTATTTATCTTGGTAACAATAGCATGAATGTAACTTATGTTGTACTTGCTACCTATACATTTAAATTAATGACATCAATTCTTTATTTACCTTTTATCTATTATATATTAACATTAAAGAAGGTGAAAAAATGAATGAATTAATTTTATTAATAGAAATTATTGTTACGTTTTTCGCACTTATCATGGCAAATAAATTATATGGTAAAAATGGTCTTTACTTTTGGTTAATAATATCCATAATTGCATCGACCATTCTCAGTGTCAAAACTGTCATTATATTCAAATATGAAGTAAGTCTTGGCATTGTTCCATATGTATCTAATTTCATTTGCATGAACATCCTAGTTCAAAAATATGGAACCGAACAAAATAGAAAAATAGTTATCTGCTCTATTATGTCGCTTATTTTCTCATATTTTCTTATAGTAATATTAAATAACTGTAGTATAGATTATATTAATTTAGAAAATAACGAAGCATTTATCAATGTTTTTAAACTAGATATTATCAAATGCATAGCCTTTGTAATAGCCTACATCGCTTCCATTTTAGCGAATATTGAACTATACTATCAAATAAGAAAAACTAAAAATAAAATATGGATTAGTAACCTCATAAGTACTATAATCATACAATTTACAGATACTGTTTTATATTCAATTATTGCCTACCTTGTTTTTGCCGACATAAAATTTTTTGTCTTTTCTATAATAATTACTACTATCATTAAATACATCGTGGGTATAATTGGCACAGGAGCAATATATATATGTAAAAAAATAGAAGATTAAGGAGTATAACAATATGAGAACAAGCAAAGAAGAACTAATATCTAACGAATTAAAACCAATAATATGTCAAAAAATAAAAGATGCTAGAATTAAGTTTGGATATTCATTAGAAGATTTAGCAAAAGCACTTAATTATCAAAAAAACAGACAAACATTACATAAATATGAAAACGGCACATTAAATATTCCTTATAATATTTTATTTGAAATATGTCGCATTTTTAATATCGAAGATATTGATATCAGTAATATGCCGATTGACAAAGAAACAAAAAATAAATTCGAGCATAAATTTGTTAAAGATTATGTAAATAGCACTAGAAAAGATAAACACTTAACTCCATATATTGAAAAAATTGTAGAAACATACAAAAATGCTATTTACGAACCTATTACAAATGCAAGTGATTTAACTATCAAAGTTATAGACGATTCCATGGAACCTGCCTATTTAAAAAATGATAAAGTGAACATTGTTAAATTAGATTCCTACAAAAACGGAGACGACATTGTTATAGCCATTAAAAATAACATCTTAGCCGTACGTAGGCTATATAAATATCCTAAAGGCATAATTTTACAAGCATTAAATCCCAAATATCAAACAATTAATATAAATATTGTATCAAATGATATGATATTAGGAAAAGTTGTATCCTTAAAAAGAGAAATAAAATAGTAATTAACTCACTAATTACTATTTTTTATTATTTCCAAAACCGTTTCTTTATCACTATAATGAATCTTCTCATTGCCTATTATTTGATAATTCTCATGCCCTTTACCAAGAATAAGTAACATATCATTATGATTAAGTAAACTTATTGCCTTTTTTGTAGCCTCATACCTATCATTAATTACTTCAAAATTCTTAACACCTAAATTTCTTATAATATCATTTGTAATTTCCTTTGAATCTTCACACCTAGGATTATCATCAGTAAATATAACATAACTAGAATACTTCGTAGCAATATCACCCATTATAGGTCTTTTTGTTTTATCACGCTTACCACCACATCCAATAACAGTAATAATATTACCTCTTTTTAATTCATTACAACACTTCAATATATTTTCCATTGCATCAGGAGTATGAGCATAATCAACTATAATAACATTATCTTGATAATTAATTATTTCAAATCTTCCAGGCGGAGAACTTACCTTAATACCTAATATCTCTTTAATATCATAGCCAAGTCCATTAACAATTATTAAAGCAAGTAAATAATTATATATATTATATTTTCCAAGCAAATTAACTTCCGCATTATAAATTACATCTTTATAGTTAAAATCAAATACTGTTTTATTCATTAATAACTTACTAGATATTACATGATAATCACCCTTATTAAAGCCATATGTTATATTATTATTTTCTTCAATAAGAAAATTACTTGCATATTCATCATCAATGTTAACAATAGCCTTACCACCTTTTTTAACTTTATAAAATAACTTTTGCTTTGCCTTCATATAATTCTCAAAAGTACCATGAACATCCAAATGATCTTGAGTTAAATTAGTAAAAGCTACAATATCAAAATCAATCCCCATTAAACGTCCAATTTCTAAAGCATGACTAGATACTTCCATAACAATTACCTCTATTTTATTCTTAATACACAAATCGAACATCTCATATAATTCCATCAAATCTGGTGTTGTATTTTGTGTTTCTTTGTAACTATTTACCATATAAAAACCAATTGTACCAATATAAGCAGTAGGACAACTCAATTTATTTAACATTTGATAAACTAAATAAGCAGTCGTAGTCTTACCATTTGTCCCAGTTATTCCAACAAACTTAATATCTGCGAGCTCATTATCATACATATTATGCAAATAATCTGCTAAATACTTCCTCGTATCCTCCACAACAACTGTTTCTACACCATAACTACCATGTTCACATATGACCTTAGATGCTCCATTCTCAATCGCACTTAAAATATAATCGTGCCCATCAGTTTCTACCCCCCTAAGTGCTAAAAAAGTATCTCCTTTTTTTACTTTCCTAGAATCTGTTACTAACACAAAATCACTCCTCACTTCTTATTTTTCGTTAAATATATCAGGTAAATCATTTTCAAGAAGAACAAACTTATTCTTACCATCTATCTTATTAATTATCTCAAACGATTCCTTTACATCATTAATCACATATATCTTATTCTTTAAATAATTATTATCGATTAACCCCACATATATTGGTTTAGTTTGTGCCTTACCTACCAAAATTACATAATCACACACTTCGCTTATATATTTTCCAAACAAATAATTTAACTCATATTGCTTACTGCCCAATTCTATCATACCAGGAGTAACAATTATCTTAACACCATTCATTAAATCTAATACTTCCAAAGCCATCTTAGAACCGTCAGGATTAGAATTAAACGCATCATCTATTATTGTAATATCACCAAGTTTTCTAATACTCAAACGATGCTCAGTTGGCTTTAAATACTTAACCACTCTCTGCATATCACAAATAGCCACGCCTAATGCTTTTCCAAGTGCAATAGCAGACAAAATATTATAAATATTAGCCCTACCAAGAATAGAAGTTTCAAAATGATAACTCTCCTCATTCTTAAATTCCACATCAAAACACATTTTCAAATTATCTATCTTAATATTTTTAGCAAAAACATCCGCCTTATCTTTATTGTCAATACCTATCCATATAATCTTACAATTATTTTTAATATGATAACTTACTTGTCTCTCATCATCAGCATTTAAAATACCAATCCCATCTTTAGGCAAAGATTCAATTAACTTCATTTTTTCCATTGTTGTATTTTCTAAAGTTTTAAATGTTTCCAAATGTGCTTCACCTATCTTTGTAACAATACCATAACTAGGTTTAATAAAATCACATAATTCTTTAATATCACCAAGTTTACAAGCTCCCATCTCCGCGATAAAAACATTATCAAATTTATCCAAATAATTATTAATAGCATTCATAAGACCATATGGAGTATTAAAACTTTTAGGCGTAGCAAAAGAATTATACTTAGCATTTAATATCTCATTTAAAATATTCTTACTACTTGTCTTCCCATAACTACCAGTTATTCCAATTTTTATAAGATTAGACTTATCATTTAACTTCTTTAAAGCCATATTTTTATAATAATAATAAACACATTTTTCTATTGGTTTATTAATTATATTAGCAATAAAAACAACAAAATAAGACATATAACTTAAACACAAATAGATTAAATAATAAAATAATATATCATTTTGATTATAATTAAAGCATATAACTAAACTTAAAAATAAATATATTACAAAAATTGTTAAAATTAATCTCTTAATACGACTAGTAACCACAAAAGGCTTCTTAACTTGCATTTTTTTTATCTTACTACCCTCTAAATAAAAAAGTACTAGAAAAAATATCATATTAATCAAGCAAAAGAAATTAATATCCAAAATAAAGTAAAAAGGAATAACTAAAACATACAGAAAATCAAAAGAAACAAAAACCTTTTTAATACTTTTCCCTATCCATTTGATATATCTATTACTTACATTATATGAATTTTGCTGCAACATATAAAGTCCATTGCGGTATTTTATTAAAACATACAAGCTATAAGTCAAAAGACTAACATAAAAAACTAACATCTACTTCACCTACTTTATTATATTACGAAAAGTATTCATGGTACCATACTAAAAAAGTATAGACAGTCCATATTTTTCTACTATTATCCCTTTTTCCTTTGTAATGTGCATCTAAAAGTTTAATTATTTCATTTTTGTTAAAGAATTGGTTATCACTTTCAAAAGTCTTCTTAATTAACTCATATGTATCATTTTCCATTAACCATACTCTAATAGGAACTGGAAAACCTAATTTTTTCTTATTAGCAACCTTATCCGCTAATTCCTTCTTAGCAACGTTACGAAAAGCATACTTAGTTTGTCCATCCTTAATCTTATACTTCGTTGGTATTTTCCTCATACTATCAATTAAAACTCTATCCAGATAAGGTACCCTCACCTCCAAAGAATTAGCCATTGACATCTTATCCGCCTTAAGAAGAATATCACCAATTAACCAAGTGTTAAAATCAATATACTGCATTTTAGTAACATCATCATATTCCTTACATTTTTCATAATAAGATTTAGTTACATCTTTAAAACATAAATCCTTCTTCTTATTTTTTAAAATCTTTTTTTTCTCACTCTCATCAAAGATAAAAGCATTACCTACATATCTATCTTCTAACTTATGACTTCTTCTATATATGAAATTAAAGCCTCTATATTTTCTAAAAGGATAAACCAAAACACCTAAAAATCTCCTAATAACATAAGGTATCTTATAATAAAAACTTACAGAATATGGCTCATGATATATATTATATCCACCAAATATTTCATCAGCACCTTCACCCGATAAAGCAACTTTCACATATTTACTTGCTTCATTTGCTACGAAATACAAAGCCACCGCGGCAGGATCTGCTAAAGGTTCATCCATAAAATACTGAATTTTAGGAAAATTACAAAAATATTCCTCCTTACTTATCTTTTTACTAATATTATCTATTTTTAAATTATTAGATAAATCCTTAGCATAATCAATTTCACTATACTTAGTATTATCCCAACCAACAGTAAAAGTCTTATCAACATTAGCCTTAGCAACAATATAAGAAGAATCTACACCACTAGATAAAAAACTACCTACTTCAACATCACTTATCTTATGAGCCTTAATTGAATCATCAAGTAATTTATTAATCTCTTTCTCATAATATTTTAAATCTTTACTATCATCAGGCGCAAATTCTAACTCATAATATTTTGAGATATCAAGTTTACCATCCTTATACTTAAAATAATGCCCTGGCAATAACTTATAAACATTCTTAAAAAATGTTTCAGGGTATACACTATATTGAAAAGTCAAATAATAATCAAGCATATCTATATTCAATTCCTTTTTAAATCCAGGATGAGCCAAAAAACTCTTGATTTCAGACCCAAACATAAAATTATCTTTATCGAAATAATAATACATTGGCTTAATTCCATAAAAATCTCTAGCTCCGAAAAGTTCGCCAGTTTTTATATCATAAATAGCAAAAGCAAACATTCCTCTTAATTTCATAAGAATATCTTCTTTGTATTCTTCATAACCATGTAAAATTACTTCTGTATCCGTCTTAGTTTTAAATTTATAACCTTTTTTTATAAGATCCTTTTTTATCTCCTGATAATTATAAATTTCTCCATTAAAAATAATAACTTTATCTTTTTTCTCATTATATATTGGTTGACTACCAGTATTAAGGTCTATTATTGACAACCTACGAAAACCTAAAGCCACAGTTGAATCTACATAATAACCATCACTATCAGGACCACGATGAATAATTCTATCTGCCATATCTTTGATTATTTTTTCTTTATTTTTGCTTTTATCACTAAAGCCTACTATTCCACACATATTATCTACCTCATAAATAGTATACCACAAAAAAAGAAAAACTCACACATTTAGTGAAGTTCTTTACACACACCTGCTTTAGGTTTGTAAAAACAATGATTTTTATATCTCCCAGCAAAGTCTTGTTCCCACCACGAACTACCACATGTTGTTCCTTTTGCAGGAGCATAAAACCATAAAGCATTTGTCGCAGGATAATAATATTCACCACGTATTACTCTTTGAGCCAAATCTTTTTCCAAAACTGTAGGATTTCCAATAAAGAGACTACTACTAGTGCCTGAAAAACCACCTGGATTTTGATAAATTGCATCAGTTAAAGAGCGAATATCTTTAAAAGTCAAACAATCAGCGATTGTCCTATTTACAACAACATTGCCAACCATTAACATTCCAAGATTTCCTTCTCCCACCGCCTCAGCTCTCATTAACCTAGCCAGCAATTCTAATTCCTTTTGATTATACTTAACAATCATTTTATCACCTTTTTCCACTTTACAAGAAAATTATATGAATTTTTTATTTTTTTATTATATCTATACTCTTTTATGAACATTATTTCGTAAACTAAGAATATAGTTATAAATGTCAATAAAAACAGGATTATATTTTGTAACATTTTTCCTCCTTACATATAAAAACGCCCTTATAAATCTAAGGACGAATTATTCGCGGTACCACCTTAATTCACATACTATAATGTATGTGCATCTTACTAGATTTAACGGTCTTACCCGATATATTTTTAGATAATCAAGTTCATAAAGTTATCTTATTTGTTTTCACCACACACAAACTCTCTTTTAAAGATATTTCTTTACTAATACTATTACCAATATTTAAAACTTTAATTAGTGTTAGTATACTAAACTTCAGCAATATATTCAAGTAGTTTTAGGAATAATTTGATATGTTCCTTGGCAAGGCCTTTGCTTTTTAACTTTCTAATAGCGATACGTTTTTTCTGGATACTTTTATCTCCAAATATGATATTAGCAATGTCTTCTTTCAAATATGTACTTATTTGTAAGTCCATTAAGATACTATTAACATCATCATTTATAACACGTACGGCGTCTATTTCAATATCTTTTCCTCGACAGTTTATAGTTAATTGACCTATTGTTGGTATTTGTTTCAAATAAACTATAAAGTCATTGCCATCTACGGTGTATGTACCATTTATTACTTGGTCATTAAACATTACTTTGACACTTTCGGCTTGTTTTGTATTTCTAAATACTAACTTATAATCTCTTCTATCTGGAACTATACCACTTTTTCCCTCTATTGAACGAATTATAACTGTATAGTTACTGCGAAGATAATTATAATCAATTGATGTTTTTAGATAATATCCTTCTTTATATAGTGAGGTCATACCATCATCTTCATATAATGTATACATGTTACTTACTCCTGGGAAAATATGAATTTCCATTTCTGTTGCTAAACCAATGTTATTTCTGTCACTTCTATTTGATAGCGGAATTATTGATCCCGCATGAGCAAAGACTGGATAGTCTTCTTCTCTAAAGAATGAAACATATTTTTTTCCACCTGGAAATTTTTTTCCTGTGAAAAAGTCATACCATATTCCATCTGGCATATAAAATCTATGTACTGTACGACTCATCAAGTCATCTTTTCTGTTCAAAATTGGACATACTAACAATTGTGATCCAAAGTAATATTGATTTTTGTAAAGTTCATCATCATAGCACCAAGGATAGTTGTAATAAAATGGTTGGATGATTGGAATTCCTACTCTAGAATAATTGTAGGCCTCTGTATACAAATACGGAATAAGGCGATGACGAAGTCTAAGATAGTCAGCAACAATATTAGTTGTTTTAGCTTCCCATACCCATGGTTCTTTTTTATAGTAAGGTCCGCGGGCGGCATGAAATCTTAAAATTGGTGAAAAACAACCTAACTGTACCTGTCTAATATAGAGTTCGCTTTCCTCTATTCCTCCGTGATTACCCCCTACATCTAAACTTAACCAAGATATTCCCATATTTGAAGCATTTATATACGTGAAAGTCTCTTTAGCTAGAGCTTCCCACGTTATTTCGGTTGGACCTCCATATATTACTGGATAACGTTGTGGTGCAATAATAGAACCTCTTGATAAAACAAGACCTCTTTTATTAGCGTTTCTATCTGAGTCATGATACATGTAATGAACCATACTCCACATTTTACTAACGTCTTTATCACCTTTATAATCATTCCAAAAGAAGTCAACGCCTAATGACTCTAAAGTATGAAGATATACCTTAAAATACACATCTAATATTTTAGGATTTAGGGGATCAAACTTTATGACGCTGTTATTAGAAATTTCTAAATACTCAGCTGCTTTTTGATAATAAGCATCATGTGGGTAAAAGCCTTCAGTAGGATCAACTACTAAACCAACTCTAATATTTTTTTCATGGATTTTTTTTATACTTTCACTGGGTTTTGGAAATAAATTAGTATTAAAAGTAAAGCCTGACCTTAAGTCTTTCAAATCACCAACATTTCTGTAATGCCAATCGTTATCTAAAAGAATAACAGAAAGTGGTATTCTCTTTTTTTCAAAATTATGGATTAATTCCATAATACTCTTATCATCATATGTAATATTCCTACTCCACCAATTACCTAGGGCATATCTTGGTAACAGTTCAGGAAAGCCAGTTATTTTAAAATAATCTGTTAGAGCCTCTTTAAAATCTTTATCATACATAAAAACATAAATATCTATGTTTCCAGCTGGCCTTTCTAGTAGAGTTCCATCTTTATCTAAAAGATATGTGTCACTGTCATCAAAAGAGGCAAACCCTTCTAGCGAATATAGGCCTCTTTTAAACCTATCATTTAAGGGAATGTCAAAGCCTGAAATATTTCCATTCATATTTCTTACTTCAGGATGCTTATAATACCAGTCCCTTTGTCTATCCTTATCAACATTACTTAAAAGAGTTATTTTTAAGTTCTTGGTGGGATTTATATTTGTACCTTCAAATGGTTTCTCCTTTATATATGATAAACTGAAATATTTTGTTGTTATTTCTAGAAATGTTTGGTCCTGGCGTAGAGTAAAAGCAGGAAGACCAATATTTCTATTTTGAACTAATTGACTGGGAAGGTCTACAAATGTTCCATTTGGACTATATTCTATTCTAATTACTCGTTCTGTTATGACAGAAAAGCGATATTTTTTACCAACTATGCAAGCTTTAGAATCTGATTTTGCTCTTCGATAGTCAACTAAAAATTGTTCTCCTAATGGATACATAATACTCCCTCCTATTCTATAGTGATTATAGCATATTTTTATTTGCTAAAAAAGAATTTTTAAATAAAATCTATTACTTTTACGTAATAGATTAATCATTTATTTTATTTTTCAACATACTTTGCATAGTACTCTTCTAAACTTAATTCTTCTTTATCCATAATCTTTGCGGCCTTGGTTCCAACATAACGGAAATGCCATGGTTCATAAACAATTCCTGTTACATCTGACTTATTAGTAGGATAACGCAAAATATAACCATAATTTGCACAGTTTGCTTTCAGCCACTTTGCTTCATCTGTATTTTCTTGTTCATCATCTAACTCCTGATAAGTTGATGATGTAATATCCATTGCCAATCCGGTAGCATGTTCACTTGTCCCCGGCACTGCTACAGACTGTTTTGTTTCATCATAGGCGTCTAGTGGTGTTTTTCCCTGATAAATCCAGTTTAGCATTGTATCATTAAACAC